>Ga0208566_1000061_pt1 | contig 78346 bp, 85 predicted proteins | sample PL_2010_150m_FD_184159 | JGI IMG/M metagenome (GOLD analysis project Ga0208566, IMG submission 184159) | Freshwater microbial communities from Powell Lake, British Columbia, Canada to study Microbial Dark Matter (Phase II) - PL_2010_150m... | ecosystem: Environmental > Aquatic > Freshwater >...
ATTTTATCGGTCTCACTTTTTGAGAAAACCGAGCTTCCACGAGCCTTTCAAGGCAATTTGCATTTTCAAAACCGCACCGAAAATTCTAACCAACTGATGTTATTCGATTTCTAACCGGACACTACTGTCATGTGGTAAATGATAAGTGGACACCGCTTGGCAATAACTTAAATCTGGCAAGGATAAGATGGGCAGAGTTTGAGGGGGTATCCGACAGCAGGACATTCAACGCAGCCCTCGACAAGTATCTGGCTTCGTCAGATTTTTCTTCGCTAGCTAGAAATACTCAAAAGTCCTACATAAGCAGTGCCGATACTCTACGCAAAATATTCGGCAAAACACCCTGCAAAGCAATTACTCCAGCCCACATCTACGAATTCATGGATAAGTACCCATCCAAGGCTGTCGCCAATGTTGGACTCTGCGTAATTAAAAATTCAATGGAACGCGCAAGACGTTCTGGCTGGATTCAAGTAAACCCCGGAAACAGCATCGACAGACACAAAATGAAACCTCGTGGCCGCTATTTGGAAGATCACGAATATCAAACCATATACCAACACGCTTCAGACATTCTTAAAGCGGCCATGAAAATTGCCTATTTCACTGGGGCAAGACAGATAGACGTTATCAAAATGCGTCTATCTGACATTACTGAAGCCGGGGTCTACATCATGCAGCAAAAGACAAAGAAGAAGCAGTTGTTTATGTGGAATGATGAATTAAAGGACGCAATAGATCAGGCAAAGGCTATCACAAGGCCGATCAGAGGCATGACATTGTTCTGTTCTGATAGCGGTGGGGTGTATAGCGATCATCATCTATATAAACATTGGAAAGCCGCATGCCTGAAAGCCGGGGTAGAGGATGCTCAGTTTAGGGATTTGAGAAGCAAGTCTGCTACGGATGCCGAAAATCTAGGGCAAGACTATCAAGCAATACTTGGGCACACCTCAAAAGCGATGTCAGATAGGTATGTCAAGAAATTCAAAGTTGATAGAGTGCAGCCGCTTCGCAAGAAAATATGAGAATGGAAATGAGAGAATATGAGAATAGACAATGAAGTATCCGGTGTCTATGCGACTCTCAGCTAGGGGGTCGGGTTATACGCTATAATTCGCCCATGCGCATACTGCTTTCCAACGACGACGGCTATTTCGCCCCCGGTCTCGCCATCCTGGCCGAGGCACTTGCACCACTGGCGGAAATCACCGTCGTCGCGCCGGAGCGCAACCGCAGCGGCGCCAGCAATTCGCTCACGCTGGATCGGCCGCTCACCGTGCGCCAGGCCGCCAACGGCTTTTACTTCGTCAACGGCACGCCCACCGATTGCGTGCATCTGGCCGTGACCGGCCTGCTGGACCGGCTCCCGGACATGGTCATTTCCGGCATCAACGATGGCGCCAACATGGGCGACGACACGATTTATTCCGGCACCGTGGCGGCGGCGATGGAGGGCTACCTGCTCGACATCCCGTCGATCGCGGTCTCCATGTCGCAACACAACGCCAGCCATTTCGCCACGGCGGCCAAGGTGGTGGCGGAGCTGGTGCAACGCTACCAGCAGCAACCTTTCCCCGCGCCGGTGCTGATGAACATCAATGTGCCGGACGTAGCACATGGGGAGATCAAGGGCACCCGCGTCACCCGCCTGGGCAAACGCCACAAGGCGGAATCGGTGGTCAAATCAACCACGCCGCGCGGCGATACGGTTTACTGGGTGGGGGCGGCGGGGGCGGCGCAGGATGCCGGCGAAGGCACCGATTTTTACGCCGTCGAACACGGCATGGTATCGGTGACGCCGCTGCAGATAGACCTCACCCAGTACGCGCAACTGGACGCGCTCAAGCCATGGATGGGCCTATGAACGCAACGCTCAGCGGCATAGGCATGACCTCGCAGCGCACCCGCGACCGCATGCTGACGCGCCTGCGCGAACAGGGCATCAAGGATGAAGTGGTACTGGCGGCGATGAACGCCGTCGCACGCCATATTTTCGTCGATGAGGCCCTGGCTTCGCGCGCTTATGAAGACGTCTCGCTGCCGATCGGCTTCGGCCAGACCATCTCGCAACCCTATATCGTTGCGCGCATGAGCGAAGTTCTGCGTGCCGGCGCACCGCTGCAGAAAGTGCTGGAAATCGGCACCGGCTGCGGCTATCAGACGGCCGTGCTGTCGTACCTGGCGCAGGAGGTATATTCGGTCGAGCGCATCAACCCGCTATTGGCCAAGGCACGCGGCCATCTGCGCGAGCTGCGCCTGCGCAACATCAAGCTCAAGCACGCCGATGGAGGCTTTGGCCTGCCGGAAATCGCGCCGTTCGACGGCATCATCGTCACGGCCGGCGCGACGCATGTGCCGCCGGAGCTGCTCAATCAGCTCGCCGTCGGCGGCCGCCTGATCATCCCGGTGGGCGCAACCGAGCAGATGCTGACGCTGATCGAGCGTCTGCCCGGCGAATATCGCCAGACGCAACTGGAAGCCGTAAAATTCGTGCCCTTACTGGCTGGAGCTGCATGAGAATCTATCTGAACATGACGCTGCTTTGCCTTGCGGCGCTGCTCGTTGGCTGTGCGACCAGCACCCAGCAGGCACCGGTGCTGGAACGCATACCGGTGACAAAAAAGGCCGAAGCCGCCAAGCCGGGGGCCAAGAAAGCCGCTCCCGCTGCCAGCGAAAAAGACTGGCGGCCTGACGCCTACACGGTGAAAAAAGGCGACACCCTGTACAGCGTGGGACTGGAGTTTGGCTATGACTACAAGGAAATCGCCCAGCACAACAATATCCAGCCGCCTTACGTCATCCGCGTCGGGCAGCAGCTGAAGCTACCCAAGGCTGCCGATGCCGCCGCACCTGCAACTGAAGCCGTTGCAGTAACGACGCCGTTGAAGACCGAGTCCACCGCCAGCGCCAAGCCGCTCGGCGAGCCGCCCACCTATGCCGAGCCGAAAGCCGGCAAGGAACCCTACAGCGAGCAGGCCATGGCTGCCGCCAAGAGTGCGGAAACCGCGCCCAAAGCGCTACCGGCCAAGCCTGAAAAGACGGCCGAGAAGCCGCTGGAAAAACCGGCAGAGAAACCCGCCGAAGCCGCCAAGCCGGAAGCGGCCAAAGCCGAGACACCAGCGGAGAAGAATGCGCCGCCGCTGGCCGACGATGAATCAGTGGAGTGGGCGTGGCCGGTCAACGGCAAAACTCTGGCGGGGTTCAGCGAATCGGCCAGCGCCAAAGGCATAGACATCGGCGGCACGGCGGGGCAGGCAGTGCATGCGGCAGGGCCGGGGAAAGTGGTATACAGCGGTTCCGGGCTGCGCGGCTATGGCAAGCTCATCATCATCAAGCACAACAAGACCTACCTCTCCGCCTACGCCCACAACAGCCAGATTCTGGTCAAGGAAGGCCAGGAGGTGACGAAGGGACAGAAAATCGCCGAGATGGGCAACACCGATACCGACCGCGTCAAGCTGCACTTTGAAATCCGCCGCCTCGGCAAGCCGGTGGACCCGGCCAGATATCTGCCGGCATCCGGCTAGGCTTTGCCGGCTCCGGGATCATACCGACGCTTGACGTCCGGCCACGTCAGGTTTAATTTGCCGGGATGCAAGCCGCTATCCCTTTTCTGATTTCCCTGGCAACCTTCGTCCTGATCATTTCCGGGATATTGGGGATCGCCGTCAACCTGTTCTACGAAGACGGCCTAGTCGTCACCCTGCTGGGCCGGATATGGGACGCAGGTACGCACTACCTGATCACATCCGTCCCTATCCTCGTCGGCGCCATCGTGCTGGGCAAGTACTGGATCGTCCCCGGCCTCAACAAGGGAGGCTCCTCCGCCAGCGCCAACCTCCTGATGTTCATGATGATGGCGGCCGGCGGCTACTTCATCTATCTGTACATGGCAACCGGCACACTGGTCTACAAGCCGCCAATCTAGCCCGCGGTTTTCGCCTTCGCCTCCTCATCCTTGTAATACTGGCGCACCGTACTCAAGTCGTACTGGCGCGCCCATTTGATGATCTCGTCCAACGCCGGCGCCCCGATTTCGCCCACCTGCGCATGAATGCCTGCCTGCTCGCGTATCACCAGAATGCCGGGAATCTTCTCCACGTTGAAATATTCGGCAATCTCGTTATCCGTTTCGGTATTGACCATGCCGAACACGATGTCAGGATTGGCATCAGCCGCCTGCTTGAAAGTTTCCGTGAAGGTCATGCAGGGGTCGCACCACGGCGCCCAGAAATCGACGATGACGAACGGGTTCTGCTCTATGGTTTGCCTGAAATTGGCTTTGGTAAGTTCGACGACGGCCATGCTGAAATCCTCGTGGTTAGTCAGCCGTCATTTTATCAGACAACCAGCTTTAAGCATTTTCTGCATTTCTCAGCGTTAGAAATCCCGCTTACACAAAATTCGGGACGACCTCATCACGTTGCATTTGCTAGAATGATGCAGCCATAGTAAAAAGGCATTAGCCCATGGTCAACGCACTCCAGTTTCTGCCAGCGCCATCTGATGCGAGCCTCATTTACGCCGGCTCCTATAGCCCGATATGGGTCATTGTCTCCATACTTATCGCCATCCTCGCATCCTATGCGGCACTGAACGCTTCCGCACGCATCGAGCATCAGCTTGAAACTACATCCAAACTGGCTTGGATGTTGATCAGTGCATTCACTCTGGGTATCGGAATCTGGGCGATGCATTTCATCGGCATGCTGGCATTCCGTCTGCCTTGTGGCATCTACTACGACCCGCTCACCACCCTGATTTCCATGGTTCCGGGCATCTTGGCCGGTGGCGTGGCGTTGGGCGTCGTATGGCATCATGGAACAAGACGCCTGACGCCACTGGTCGGCAGCATCCTGCTTGGCGCGGGCATCGGAACCATGCACTACACCGGCATGGCCGCCATGCGGCTGGAAGGTTTCGTGCGCTACAACCCATCCTTGTTCGCATTATCGATCTTCGTGGCCGTCGCCCTGTCCTACCTAGCATTGCGCGTGAAAAGTGGCGTGGTTCATTTAAAGGGGCGGCATGATGTGCTGGTCGCTGTCATCATGGGTGGTGCAGTCTCAGGCATGCATTACACCGCCATGTCCGCCGCATACTTCGTGCGGGGCGATGCAGCTGCATTGCCTCATGCCGTTTTCACCACCAACATCCTTGCCGTCATCATCGCCATTACCACGGTTTTTCTGGCTCTGGCCGCGTTGGCTCTCGCGGCTATTTCACGTAACCGGGAGATGACAAACCAGTTACGAGTGGCATCGGCGGCATTCGAGACCCATGAAGCCATCATGATTACGGATATTGATGCCAATATCCTCCGCGTCAACCGGGCATTTGAAAAAATCACCGGTTATAGCGAAAAGGAGGTGATAGGCAAAAACCCGCGCATTCTGCAATCAGGACGTCATGACAATATTTTCTATTCAGAGATGTGGCAAGCGATATTGAGCGCAGGCACATGGAATGGCGAGATGTGGGACAGACACAAGAGCGGCCATATATACCCGAAGCAAGTGACCATTACTGCGGTTAAAAATGACGGCGGCAAAACAACTCAATATGTTGCCATCTTCACTGACATCACCGCGCGTAAAGTGACGGAGAACAAACTAAGGGATAGCAACAAACGCCTCGATAGCATTCTTGACAATATCCCCAACATGATCTTCCTCAAACGAGCGTCGGATCTGCGTTTTGAATTGCTCAACCGAGCCGGCGAAGAGTTGCTAGGCCATGGACGTGAGGAATTTTTGGGGCGCAATGATTATGACTTTTTCCCGACAGAGCAGGCGGACTTCTTTACCAGCAAAGACCGGGAGGTGCTGGAACAGGACGGCGTACTGGACATACCGGAAGAACTAGTCAAAACCACACGTGGAACCCGTATTCTTCACACCAAGAAGCTAGCGCTGCGTGATGATCAGGGTCAGCCACAGTATCTATTGGGCATTTCGGAAGATATCACCGAGCGCAAACTGGCAGAGCAGGCACTACAGCAATTCAAAAACACGCTGGATCAAACGCTTGACTGCGTGTTCATGTTCGATGCCCACGACCTGCGTTTTTTCTACGTCAATGAAGGGGCGATGCGGCAGGTGGGATATAACCACGACGAACTCCTGACTTTGCATCCCTATGACATCAAGCCGGACTTCCCTGAACCGCAATTCCGTGAACTAATCACTCCGCTGCTGGCCGGCGAACAGGCATCGCTCAGCTTCGAAACTGTCCATCAGCACAAGAATGGTCAACGCATACCGGTGGAAGTTTTTCTGCAATACATCGCAGATGACCCTGCACACTTTGTCGCCATCGTGCGCGACATCACCGAGCGGCAGAAGATGGATCGCATGAAGAGTGAGTTCATCTCCACCGTCAGCCACGAACTGCGCACGCCACTGACTTCCATCGTGGGATCGCTGGGGCTAGTGATGGGGGGCATGGCGGGTGAATTGACACCGCAGGGCAAATCGCTGATTGGCCTTGCTCACAAGAACAGCCAGCGCCTGGTGGAAATCATCAACGACATCCTGGACATGGAAAAGATCGAGTCCGGCCGCATGACCTACGACATGAAGCCGATGGCATTGATGCCACTGCTTGCGCAATCACTGGAGGCGACCACAGGCTATTTCGAGCATCACGGCAACCGTTGCGCGCTGGTGGCCTCGGTGGACGGCGGAGTCAAGGTGAACGTGGATGAGGGGCGGCTGCTGCAGGTGATGGCCAATCTGCTGTCCAACGCCGCCAAGTTTGCGCCCAAGGATAGCCAGGTGGAGGTGGGAGCGGAATTGCGTGGCGATCTGGTGCGGGTGTGGGTGCGCGACCACGGCCCCGGCGTCCCGGAAGAATTCCGCGCACGCATGTTCCAGAAGTTTTCCCAGGCAGATTCGTCGGATACCCGGCAGAAGGGTGGCAGCGGGCTGGGCTTGAGCATCGTCAAGGCGATGCTGGAGCATATGCAGGGCAGCATCGATGTCGACAGTATCGAGGGCGAGGGTGCGACCTTTTATTTTGAACTGCCGGTACTGGGCGTGCCCCTATCGATATCGACATTGGGCGATATATTCAATCATCCTAATGTGCGAGGAGCGTAGAACTAATACCAAAAAAATCTATGTCTTAATGATCTACTGCTCTTCCCCACTTACCCGAAAAGAACAGCTCGCCCAACTCGCGGCGCTTGCGCGGGGCGGACTCTCGTTCCAGCGCTTCGGCTGACAGCATGGACACTTCGGCCGGATGGCCGACCGACACCATCGCCATCAAGGTGAATTGCTCCGGCACGCCAGCCACGGTGCGCATCCGCTCGGCATCGAAGCCACCCATCTGGTGCGCCATCAGGCCGAGCGCCTCGGCTTGCAGGCAGAGATTCTCCGCTGCGGCGCCAGTATCGTACTGCGCATGGCGGTTGGGCTGGCCGTTGTGATGGAACAAGCTGTCAGCACACACCAGCACCAGTAGCGGCGCATCTTTCACCCAGCCCTGATTGCCGGGGGAAAGGCAATCGAACGCCATTTGCCAGCCTTCGGCATCCGCCTGCCTGTTCCACACGACAAACCGCCACGGCTGGTCGCCGTAACAGGAAGGCGCCCAGCGTGCCGCTTCCAGCAAGGCGATCAGCTGCTCATGGCTGACCGATTTGCCTGCATCGTAGGCACGGCCGCTCCAACGCGCGGCGATGAGTTCGTGAATCGGGGTGCGGGTAATGGCAGGCTTTTCCATATCGCATTCCTACAAAGCTGGATAATCGGTATAGCCCTGCTCGCCGCCGCCGTAGAAAGTGCTCTGGTCGGCCGCGTTCAGCGGGGCGTCGATTCTGAATCTTTCCACCAGGTCGGGATTGGCGATATAAGGCACGCCAAAAGCCACGCAGTCGGCTCGCCCCTGCGCAATGGCCGCATTGGCGCGCGCCTTGTCGTAGCCGCCGTTGGCCATGTAGTTGCCATGAAAGCAGCGGCGCAGTTCGGCAAAATCGAATGGCGGCAGAACGCCGGCTTCACCTATGGCTGCTTCCACTACGTGCAGATAAGCAAGCCCGAACGGGTTCAGCGATTCCGCTACCTGGTTGAACAGCGCCTGCGGATGCGAGTCGTGCATATCGTTGAACGGATTGATGGGCGAGATGCGCACGCCGACGCGCTCCGCGCCCCATACCTTGCATACCGCCGCCGTCACTTCCAGCAGCAGCCGGGTGCGGTTGACGATGGAACCGCCGTGCTGATCGGTGCGCTGGTTGCTGCCGTCGCGCAGGAACTGGTCAAGCAGGTAGCCGTTGGCCGCGTGGATTTCCACACCGTCGAAGCCGGCCTCCAGCGCATTTTTCGCGGCATTACGATAATCCTCGATCACACCTGCAATCTCATCCGTTGCCAGTGCGCGCGGCGTGACGAAATCCTGCAAACCTTGATAGGTAAACGCCTGCCCGGCGGGCTTGATGGCGGATGGCGCCACCGGCTGCGCGCTGTCCGGCAGCAGCGAGGGATGAGAAACGCGCCCGACATGCCACAATTGCAGGAACATGCGCCCGCCCTTGGCGTGCACCGCATCCGTCACCCGCTTCCAGCCAGCGATCTGTTCTGCGCTGTGTATGCCGGGCGTGGCCGGGTAGCCGTGGCCCATGAGCGAGATCGGCGTGGCCTCGGTGATGATCAGCCCCGCCGAAGCGCGCTGGCAGTAGTAGGTGACGTTGATCGGCTGTGGTACATTGCCCGCGCCGGCACGATTGCGCGTCAAGGGCGCCATGACAATGCGGTTGGGCAGTTCCAGACGGCCTAGCTTGAGCGGGGAAAACAGGTCAGTGGTCATGCGGAGTTCCTCACAAATAATTTAGTCTAACGCGTCGTTACCAGGGTTTGTAGTCCAGGTTGTTCTGCACGCCTTCAATCAGCAGCGTAATTTCGATATCGTCGCCCACCGGCGCGCCGGGCTTGAGCGCCCAGGGGAAACCGTAATCCGAGGCCTTGATGCCGGTATGCGCCTCCACCCCCATGCGGTTGCCGCCCCACGGGTCCGGACCGAAACCCAGCACCTTGAACGGGAAGGAGATTTCCCTGGTCACCCCGTGCAGCGTGAGCTTGCCGTGCAGAATGCCTTCGCTCTGGTCAAATGCCTCGACCGAGGTGCTGGCGAAGCGCATCTCGCCGAATTTCCCAGCATCCAGATATTCCTCTTTTTTGATGTGATCGTCGCGCTTGGCGTGATTGCTGTTCACGCTGAATACGTTGATCCTGGCTTCCACGCTGGATTTTGACAGGTCGGCGCGGTCGATGATAATTTTGCCCTTGATGTCGGGGAAAGTACCCGAGGTTTTCGACACCACGTGGCGTATGCTCCAGTTAGCGAAGCTGTGGGTGCTGTCGATGCCGTAGGTTTCCTGCCCGGCCAGTGCATTGCCCGCCAGCAAGGACAGCAGAACAAACATGCTTGTTTTCACGGTTGATCTCCCGAAATAATCAAAGTTTGGCGTGTGTGCCGTCGCACAACGGCAGATTGCCGGAGCGCAGGCATCCGCACAAGGCAACTTCGCGGCGGCTCTCCACCGTATACGCGACCGGTTCCTTGCCGCTGCCTTGATGCGAGCCATCACAGTAAGGACTGTTTTTCGACAGGCCGCACTGGCATAACCAATGGGTGCCAGCTTCGAGCGTAACAACGTTGGGTTGATTTTGCGCCATGATATTTTTACCTTCAAAGTTACTGCGGCAAATCGAACAGCAGCACTTCCGCCTGCCGTCCGTCGGATAATACAACTTCCTGCTCGTCATTGATCCTCGCCCCATCGCCCGCCTGCAAAGCCAGGCCGGCGAGAGCCACCTCGCCGCGGGCGACATGCACATAACCCACCCTGCCCGGCGCGAAACGATGCACCGCCCGCTCCTCGCCATCCAGCAAGGTTGCATACAGGCAGGCATCCTGGTGCAGGACGACGGAACCTTCGCGCCCATCCGGCGAAGCAATCAGGCGCAGGCGGCCACGCTTGTCTTCGGCCGGAAACATTTTCTGCTCATAGGACGGCGCGATGCCATCACGCGCGGGCAGCAACCATATCTGCAGCAAGTGCACCAGGTCGGTCCGGGAAGCATTGAACTCGCTGTGCTGCACGCCGGTGCCGGCGCTCATGCGCTGCACCTCTCCCGGCCGGATCAGGGAGCCGTTACCCATGCTGTCCTTGTGCTCCAGCACGCCTTCCAGCAAATAAGTGACGATTTCCATATCGCGGTGGCCGTGCATACCGAAGCCCTGCCCCGGCTGCACATGGTCATCGTTAATCACGCGCAGCACGGAAAATCCCATCTGCTGCGGGTCATAGTAACCCGCAAAAGAGAATGTGTGCCAGCTATCCAGCCAGCCATGGCTGGCATGGCCGCGTTCGGTGGCGGGACGTAATGTGATCATCCTTGTATCCAGAAATTTCGAATCAAGGGATGCATGATATATCTGGTTTTTATGCGATGAAAGCGGATAATATTGTAAAACTTCATCAAAAATTCTGAATATGAAACTTTCCCTCGATGCCCTGCAAGCACTGGAAGCGATAGCTAGGCGCGGCAGTTTCGCCGCCGCCGCCGAAGAACTGCATCGTGTACCGTCCGCCATCACCTACACCGTACAAAAGCTGGAGCAGGATCTGGACATCCCCCTGTTCGACCGCAGCGGCCACCGCGCTGCGCTCACCCCGGCGGGCGAGGCGTTGCTGCAGGAAGGCCGTCACCTGCTGCGCGCCGCCGATGCGCTGGAATCCCACGTGCGCCGCGTCGCCACCGGTTTTGAAGCGCAGCTACGCATCGCCGTCAGCGACCTGCTGCCGCTGACCCTGGTTTACCCTCTGATCGCGGATTTCTACCGCGCCCAGTCCGGCACCAGGCTGCAACTGCTGCGCGAGGTGTACGGCGGTTCCTGGGATGCGCTGATCGCCGGACGCGCCGACATTGCCCTGGGCGCGCCGGGCGAAGGCCCGCCCGGCGGCGGCTACGCCACGCATCTGCTGGGCATGCTGCAATTCGTGTTCGCCGTGGCGCCCGACCATCCTCTGGCAGCCATGCCGGAACCGCTCGCCAAGGAAACCATCCTCGCCCACCGCGCCATTGCCGCCGCCGACAGCTCGCGCAGCCTGACGCCGCGCACTTCCGGCATCCTCACCGGGCAGGACGTGTTCACCGTACCCGACATGGATGCCAAGCTGGCCGCCCATCTAGCCGGGCTGGGCGTAGGCTACCTGCCACGCGTACTGGCGGAACACCATGCCGCGCAAGGCACGCTGGTCATTAAACAGGTGGAAGAGGAAAAACCCGTCGCCCCTTTCTTCCTCGCCTGGCGCACCAGCGGCGCCGGCAAGGCGCAGCAGTGGTTTATCGAGCGGCTGACAAAGCTGGAGTTGCCGGAAGTTACGGGTTAAGAGGCTGTTTGCGCCCTTCAGCGCCTGAGTTGTCACCAATGTCCCCAAAGATTAAACTGCAAGCTGTCTATGCCGACCTTACTGATAACGCAAGGCTTCCGCTTTTTCTTTTTTAGCGGCGAAGGAAGCGAGCCGCCCCATGTGCATGTGGAACATGGCGACAAGGTGGCCAAATACTGGCTGAATCCAGTGGAACTCTCCAGTTCCGAGGGATTCAGAAGCCACGAACTGACGAAAATCCGGGCTATGGTAATCGAACATCGGCAGTTGTTCATGGAGAAGTGGAATGAGCACTTTAGCAATCAGGCTTGACCCGCACGCAGTAGACGTAACCTTCGCGAACGAAGCGTTGCATATGGTGCTGGCGGATGGCAGGGAGATATCCGCCCCGCTGGAATGGTTCCCGAGGCTGCGCGACGCCAACGAGGCACAACGACGTAACTGGCGTCTGATCGGAAAAGGCATCGGGGTGCACTGGCCGGAGATCGACGAGGACATCGCTGTCAGTACCTTGATGCGCAATAGCTAACCGGAATCCTTATTGAAACATATATCTGGCTGAATGCCACGAAGCCTGCGGCCTACTGCCAGGCAACCGAAGCTATCTCAACCCACTACAAACAAGGAAGCCATCATGTTGCACTATCACGCCGTCGTCTGGCTCGATCATGCCGAAGCGCATGTCATGCACATCAGCCCTGACGATGTTGAAAAATCCGTCGTACATCCCGCGCAACCACACCGGCAACTGCATCACAAAAGCGGAATACCCGGTGATGGCCGCACCCCGGAAGACCAGCATTACTACCACGCCATCGTCGAAGCGCTGAAAGGCGCCAGTGAGATTCTGATCGCCGGCCCTGCCCAAGCCAAGCTGCATCTGCTCAAGCACATACAGGAGCATGATCAGGCGATGATTCACCAGGTTGTTGCTCTTGAAGCCGTGGATCATCCCACCGACGGGCAACTGCTCGCCTATGCCCGCAAGTATTTCGAGCGCAAAGACCGCATGCTTTGACTTCGCGGAAAGCGGAACGCGCTGGGTTAACCCTGGAACCCATGGTCTCCGAATGCGCCAGAATCGGGCAATCAAGCATTGCACAGTCGGCGCAGGCTAGTAAAATACATTTTTGAACAACCGGTCACCGTCCATGAGCCAAGAACACTTCCCGGAAGAACTCAGCGCCGTCAACCGCTACGCCGTCACCGCCATGGTCTGGCTGAACGGCCTGGCGCACATCATCATCGGCCTGGCACTGGCTATTTCCGTGCTCATGTTTACCTGGCTGTTCTTTCAGGATGTACGCGAAGCCGCGAGCGCAAATAACCTGGTGCATGGATTCCTGCACGCACTCGGCACGCTGATGTTGTTATGGACCATCTCTGCCCTGATCACCGCCGAAATTCGCTACCTGCGTGGCAGTAAAATGGAAGTCGATACCTTCGTCGAAGTCGGGCTGGTGGTCGTGTTGCGCAAGCTCATCGTGCTGCCGGTGCAGGATGCCACGCCCTCGATCGAGGATGTCATGATGTGGGTCGGTGCGGCATTGATGCTTGGCATCCTGTTCCTCATCATCCGCTATGCGCAGCGCATCAACGGGGATTCCCCCGGCAGCGGCTCCCAGGCATAGGCCGGTGCCAAGCCCCATGCCGCAAATGGCCAGGCCGCTCTACCTTGCCCGGCAAATCCGCACCATCGAGCAACATCACGGGGCTGCCGGCCCAAGCTTGATGGAGCGGGCCGGGCTATGCGCCGCGGAGCTGGCGCGTGTGCTGCTGCCCGAGAATGCGCACTCCGTCCTGGTACTGGCCGGACCCGGCAACAACGGCGGTGATGCGCTGGTCGCTGCACAGCATCTGAAATCTTGGTGGCATCAGGTCACCGTCGTATTCACCGGCAGCCGCGAACAACTGCCGCCGGACGCCGGGGCTGCCCTTGAAGCCTGGCTGGCCTGCGGCGGCGAACTGGCGACGGAAATCCCCACCAACCGGCATTACGGCCTGATCGTCGACGGCCTGTTCGGCATCGGCATCACACGCGATCTCGACGCCCGCCACCAGGCACTGGTACAGACCGCCAACGCCTTCGCCGCGCCAAAGCTGGCGCTGGATGTGCCGAGCGGGCTGTGCGCTGACAGCGGACGCATATTCGGCGCGGCCTTGCGCGCAGACCATACCATTACCTTCCTCGGCCTCAAGCCCGGCCTGTACACCTTGGATGGCCCGGATTACGCGGGGCAAGTGCATCTGGCCGATCTTGGCGTGGATGCCCCCAACCTATGCCCGCCGGATGGCTGGCTGCTGGAAAGCCCGCCCACCCTGCCGCCAGCGCGCCGCCGCAACAGCCACAAAGGCAGCTACGGCAGCGTCGGCGTACTGGGCGGCAATACTTCCATGGTCGGCGCGGCGCTGCTGACGGCGCGCGCAGCCCTGCTCAGCGGCGCCGGGCGCGTTTATGCCGGGCTGCTGGCGGAAGATGCGCCCGCCGTGGATTCCGCTCAGCCGGAACTCATGCTGCGCAGCACCGAGGCATTATTCAAGCTGGAACATCTCACCACGCTGGTGGCCGGCCCCGGCATGGGCCACAATGGAACCGCGGAAACCGCGTTGAGCCACGCGCTGGCACGCCCGGAACCGCTGTTGCTGGATGCCGATGCACTGCAAATTCTCGCCAGCCGCCCCAGCCTGCGCAAAACACTGGCCAAGCGCCTGGCCGGCAGCACCGTGCTCACGCCGCATCCCGGCGAAGCGGCAGCCCTGCTCAGCTGCAGTGCCGCCGAAGTGCAGGCCGACCGCATCCGCAGCGCGCTGTTGCTGGCCGAAAAATTCCACGGCATCGCTGTGCTCAAGGGCGTCGGCAGCGTCATCGCCTTTCCCGACGGCCGCTGGTTCATCAATGCCAGCGGCAATCCGGGACTCGCCAGCGCCGGCATGGGCGACGTATTGGCCGGCATCATAGGCAGCCTTGCCGCGCAGGGCATGAGCATCGCAGACGCCACCCTGCTCGGCGTCCATCTGCACGGCGCGGCAGCGGATGCGCTGGTGGCGGACGGCATGGGCCCGGTTGGATTGACCGCGAGCGAAGTGGCGCTGGCAGCGCGCGATATGCTTAACCAATGGATAGCCGAGGGTTAGCCATGCATCCCACCCTGCAGCAAATCACCGACACCGCCAGCCGCGTCATCCTCGGCAAGGAGCGGCAAATCCGCCTGGCGCTGGCCTGCATCCTGGCGCGCGGCCACCTGTTGATCGAAGACCTGCCGGGCATGGGCAAGACCACTTTGGCGCATACGCTGGCACACGTGCTGGGGCTGGATTTCAAGCGCGTGCAGTTCACCAGCGACATGCTGCCGGCGGACATTCTCGGCGTCTCGGTGTATGACCGCAACGCTGCCGCCTTCAAGTTCCACCCCGGCCCGGTATTCACCAACGTGCTGCTGGCGGATGAAGTCAACCGCGCCACGCCCAAGACGCAAAGCGCGCTGCTGGAGGTGATGGAGGAACATCAGGTGACGCTGGAAGGCGATACGCGCAAGCTGCCGGAGCCATTCTTCGTCATCGCCACGCAGAACCCGGCCAACCACATCGGCACTTTTCCGCTGCCGGAGTCGCAGCTCGACCGCTTCCTCATGCGCATCGAACTCGGCTATCCGGACGCGCGCTCGGAACGCGGCCTGCTGAAGAACGGCGGCGGGCGCGATGTAATCGCCAGCCTCGCACCCTGTATTGATGCCACCCAACTGATCGCCCTGCAAAACGAAGTCCGCAACGTGCTGGTAGCCGACGCCCTGCTCGATTACCTGCAAGCCCTGCTCGACCACACACGCAAATCGCCGCAGTATGTCGCCGGGCTCAGCCCACGCGCCGGGCTGGCGCTGAAGCAGTGCGCCCAGGCCTGGGCGCTGATGGAAGGCCGCGGCTATGCCATTCCGGAAGATGTGCAGGCAGTGCTGCCGGGCGTGGTGAGCCACCGCCTGCAAGCGGCGCGCGGCGCGGAGAGCAGCGGCGATACCGCTGCCAGCCTGCTTGCCGCTGTTCCCATTCCATAAATCCTTCCCGCCATACACTCGCCCCATGGCCGGCATCCTGACACTGCCCGACTGGAAAAAATGGTTGCGCACCGCGCGCCAGACCAGAGACACGGCAGTACTCGACCGCCGCCACATCTACATCCTGCCGACGCGCCACGGCGTCATCTTTGGCCTGGTGCTGCTCGCCATGCTGATCGGCACCATCAACTACACCCTCAGCCTGGGATTCGTGCTGACCTTCCTGCTCGGCGGACTGGGCGTGGTCGCCATGCTGCATACCTGGCGCAATCTTGCCCATCTGCGCATCATCGCCGGCAAAGCCGGGCCGGTATTCGTCGGCGAGCAGGCCCGCTTCAGTGTGCTGCCCGCCGATCACCACAACCGCGAACGGCTGGCAATCGCCGCACATGTCGGCAAACAAGCACCCGTTTATACCGACGTGCCGGCCGGCGGCCGTGGCGAGCTGGAGTTGACGCTCCCCGCGACGCAGCGCGGCTGGCTGGAGCTGGGGCGCTTCACCGTGTTCACCGAATTCCCGCTCGGGCTGTTTCATGCCTGGTCGCATGTCGAGATCGGCGCACGCTGCCTGGTCTATCCGATGCCGGCACCGGTAGGGCTGCCATTGCCGGTGGCGACGGCGGGAGAACACGTCGGCGGACGCAGAGCGGGCAGCGGCGAAGACGATTTCTCCGGCCTGCGCGGCTATCAGCCAGGCGACTCGCTGCGCCGGGTGGACTGGAAGTCCTCGGCACGCTCGCCCGGCCTGCTCACCAAGCAGTTTCATGGCGAAGCACAGGCGCTGCTGTGGCTGGACTGGAGCCTTACCTCAGGGCGCAATGCCGAGCACCGCATTGCGCAACTGACACGCTGGGTACTGGATGCGCATGCCGCCGGGCTGGCCTACGGCCTGCGCATGCCGGACGCCGAAATCGCCCCAGGCATGGGCGAAGCGCATTACCGCCAGTGCCTGGAAGCGCTGGCACTATGCGGGATGCCGCGCTGATGCAGCAGCGCGCCTCGTTCGACACGCTGCGCTGGCTGCTGGCCTCGCTGGCGCTGGTGCTGGCATTGCACATCGAACATTTGCCGCCCTGGCTTACGCTACTGGCCATCGTGCTGGAGCTGTGGCGCTATGCCATCGCGTCGCGGCGGCTGTCCCTGCCCAGCCTGCGCATACTGTTGCCGCTCACATTGGCTGGCATCATCGGCATTTTGATCACCTATCACGGCTTGTTTGCGCGCAGCGCCAGCGTCGCCCTGCTGGCCCTGATGCTGGCACTGAAGACTTTGGAAACGCAAAACCGGCGCGATGTGATGCTGCTGGTATTCCTCAGCTATTTCCTCACCGTCACGTCTTTTCTGTTCTCGCAATCGCTGACTTTCGGCCTATTCACCGCGTTGCCGGTCGGCGCACTGACCATCACGCTGATCGGCGTCAACCACCCCAACGGCGACCTGTCATGGCGGCGCAAAGGGCGCCTGGCGGCATCCATGCTGGGGCAGGCGGCGCCGGTGATGCTGGCGCTGTTTCTGCTGTTCCCGCGCGTGCCCGGACCGCTATGGGGCGTGACGCAGGATTCCTACACCGGCATCACCGGACTCTCCGACTCCATGGCACCTGGCAGCATCAGCCAGCTTGGCCGCTCCGACGCTGTGGCGTTCCGCGTGGTGTTTCAGGGCACGCGGCCCCAGCCGTCAACGCTGTACTGGCGCGGCCTGGTGTTCTGGCATTATGACGGGCGCAGCTGGCGGCCCGGCGATGCGTCGCACAGCCTGCCTCAGGAAACCATGCAGGCAGAAGGCGCAGCATTGGCCTATACCGTCACACTGGAGCCGCACAATAAAAACTGGCTATTCCTGCTCGACATGCCGGCACTAGCGCCTGCCGTGGGCAGGCTCAACCACGATTACCAGGTGTTGTCGCGTGAGCCGGTACGGCAACGCATCCGCTACGATGGCACTTCGTACCTGCATTACACCCTGAGTGCCGAACTTGACGACGATGCGCTAGCACTTGCCCTGCAGCTGCCCCTGGCGGGTAATCCAAAAGCACGTTCCCTGGCGCAATCCTGGACGGCATCCGGCGCGACGTCGGAGACTATCGTGCAGCGCGCGCTGACCATGTTCCACGAGCAGCCGTTCGTCTACACGCTGACGCCACCCCTGCTCAGGCGCGATGCGATGGATGAATTCCTGTTCGGCACGCGCAGCGGCTTCTGCGAGCATTATGCCGGCAGCTTCGTGTTCCTGATGCGCGCGTCGGGGGTGCCGGCGCGCGTAGTCACCGGCTATCAGGGCGGCGAATTCAATCCGGCGGGCAATTACCTGCTGGTACGCCAGTCCGATGCGCACGCCTGGGCGGAAGTCTGGCTGGAGGGGCGAGGCTGGGTACGCGTCGACCCCACCGCCGCCGTCTCGCCGCAACGCGTGGAAGCAGGCGTCGCCGCGGCATTGCCTGCCAGCGAACCATTACCTATATTCTCCATCGCCAAGCGTGAGTATCCAATGCTGAGCAATGTGTACCTGCTGTGGGATTACGCCAACTTCGGCTGGAACCAGTGGGTGCTGGGCTACAACCAGAAGCGCCAGATGGAACTGCTGTCGCGCCTCGCCGGCAGCGCAGTTTCGTGGCAGGATATGGCGATCGGCCTGATGCTGGCGGTGAGCGCCGTGGTGCTCGTCATCAGCCTGGCGCTGCTGCGCGGCGGCAGGAACAACATCGATCCGGCGCAACGGTTATACCTGCGTTTTTTGCGCAAGCTGGCGCGCGCCGGCGTGACGCACCCACCGCAGGAAGGGCCGCTAGACCTGGCGCAACGTGCGGCGCACGCCCTGCCTGCAAGAGCCGGCATCATCCGGCAAATCTGCGCCGTCTACGCCGAACTGCGTTACGGGCGAGGCGGGATGGAAAAACTCGCGCAATTGCGGCAACTGCTGAAGGAGCTATGATTCAGGCATGAACGACGAAGACTACATGCAGCTGGCGCTAGAACTCGCCGCGCAAGGCGCCGCCGCGGGCGAGGTGCCGGTGGGGGCGCTGGTGGTGAAGGATGGCGAAATTATCGGGCGCGGCTACAACTCGCCGATTTCGCACTCCGACCCCAGCGCCCATGCGGAAATGCAAGCCATGCGCGCTGCGGCGAAAACGCTGGGCAATTACCGGCTGGTGGGCTGTACCCTGTATGTCACGCTGGAACCCTGCGCCATGTGCGCCGGCGCCATACAGCATGCGCGCATCGCACGCCTGGTATTCGGCGCAGCCGATCCCAAGACCGGCGCCTGCGGCAGCGTGATCGACCTCATGGCTGAAGCCAGGCTCAACCACCATTGCGAAGTGCAGGGCGGCGTGCTGGCCGAATCCTGCGGCCGCGTGCTGTCCAAATTTTTCGCCGCGCGGCGCAGCAAGTAACTTTTCCCCGCCGCTTGACTTTTATACAGGTCTGTATAACCATGCTCTGACCTATTGATGCGCCGCCAGAGCGCAAACAATCTTTCATTGAGGGAGGCACTGCATGAACGCACCATCCGGCAACGTCACAACCTTTCACGGCGGCTGCCCACAGGACTGCCCCGACACTTGCGCCATGACCTATACCGTGCAGGACGGCAAGCTCATCGACGTGCAGGGCAAGCCCGAGCACCCCATGACGCGCGGCGGCCTGTGCGTGAAGCTGAAGGATTTCGCCGATCACCATTACAACAACGACCGCGTGCTCTATCCCCTCAAGCGCAAAGGCCCGAAAGGCAGCCGCCAGTACGTGCGCATTTCCTGGGACGAAGCCCTGAGCGAAATCAAGACGCGCTGGACGGACATCATCAAGCAGCATGGCGCGCAGGCCATCATGCCCTACAGCTACCTCGGCAATCAGGGCATCGTGCAAGGGCTGAACGTGGGAGACCCATTCTTCAACAAGCTGGGCGCAACGGTGTGCGAACGCACCTTCTGCGGCTCCGGTTCTTCCACCGCCTGGCTGATGACAGTCGGCCCCACCGGCGGCCTCGACCCGGAAAGCTTCATCCACAGCAAATACATGGTGATCTGGGGCTGCAATTCGGTCAGCACCAATTTGCACCACTGGCACATCATCCACGAGGCGCAGAGGAAGGGCGTCAAACTGGTCGTCATCGACACCTACAAGTCGCTCACCGCCAAGCAGGCCGACTGGCACATCATGCCCAAGCCCGGCACTGACGGTGCGCTGGCGATGGCGCTGATCAACACCTTGATCGCACAGAACCTGCTCGACCACGACTACATCGCCAACTACACCCTGGGTTTCGACGAACTCAAGGAACGCGCCGCGACCTGCACACCGGAATGGGCGGAAGGCATTACCGGCGTGGCAGCTGCCGACATCCGCAAGCTGGCCAAGGAAATGTTCGAAGCCAAAGCCACGGCGATCCGCATGGGCGTGGCGCTTGAGCGCCACCACGGAGGCGGACAGACCATACGCGCGGTGTGCTGCATCCCCGCACTGACCGGCGCCTGGCGCCACGTCGGCGGCGGGCTGATGCAGATGCCGCTGTGGGAATTCCCCATCAATTTTGGCGCGGTTTGCCGCCCCGACTACATCCCCGCCGGCACCCGCGTCATCAACAACCTGCGGCTGGGCCAGGCGCTGAACGGCGAGATGAAGCTCGACCCGCCGCTGAAATCGCTGATGGTCTGGAACGCCAATCCGGTCAGCCAGGCGCCGGAGTCCAACAAGATCGTCGAAGGCCTGAAGCGCGACGACCTGTTCGTGGTCGTCGCCGAACATTTCATCACCGATACCGCGTCCTATGCCGACATCATCCTGCCCGCCACCATGGCGGCGGAAATGGATGACATGATCTTGTCGTGGGGGCACTTCTATTTAACCTACAACCAGAAGGCCATAGAACCGCCGGGCGAAACCGCCTCCAACGCCGAAATCTTCCGCCGCCTGGCCAGGACATTCGGCTTCGACGACCCGCAATTCCAGCGCAGCGATGCCCAAATGGTGGAGGACACGCTGAACTGGGATGCCCCCGCGCTCAAGGGCGTGACCATGGACGAATTCAAGCGCGTCGGCTACGTCCACCTCAAGGTAGGTACGCCGGACGAGCGCTGCCCGCACAAGGAAGGCAACTTCCCCACGCCCTCCGGCAAGTGCGAGTTCAAGACCAGCGCAGCGGCTGGCGGCAACTTCGTCGCCCCGCCCTTCCGCCAATGCTACGAAGCCTTCCAGGGCGGCGAAGCGGTTGATCCCTTGCCCAGCTATGTACCGTCACGTGAGCGGCCGGAGACCAACCCGGAGCTGGCGAAGAAATACCCGCTCAACATCGTCACTCCCAAGAGCCACGGTTTTCTCAACTCGCAATACGCCAACGAGGAACACAAGGTGCGCGGCCAGGGCGAGCAATTCGTGCTGATCAACCCGGCGGACGCCAAGACGCGCGGCATCAAGCAAGGCGATTTTATAAGGGTGTTCAACGATAGAGGCGAGTTCCACGGCGATGCCAACCTCACGGAAGACACCCAGGCAGGAGTCGTCATCGCCACCCTGGGCTACTGGCGCAGCAGAACCAAGGGCGGCGGCGCCTGCAACGTCATCAGTTCCGACCAGTTCGTCAACCTGGGACACGCGCCCAGCCTCTCGGACAATCTGGTGCAGGTGGAAATGGCTGTCTGACGCAAAGCGGGCGGAGTATTATTCAGCCTTGGTTATTTGAGAGGCTGGCATCATGCATCTACTCGGCTCGAACTGGCTGCGGAAAATGGCCGAAAAATCCGGCCCTACGCCGCTCGCCAGGCTGGCAGGGCTGGCTGATACCCTGGATGACTGGCTGCAAGCGCCGTGTATCGAAGAAAACCTGCGCGAGCAGTTGCTTGCGCAAGATGCTGCCGAACTGGCCGCATTTCGTGCACTGGTGCTCGATCTGGCGAACCCGCTGCGCCCCCGCAATCCGCAGGAACTCGCGGATCAAATCGTATTTCTGCTGCTAGGCGCCATCCAGCAGCAACTGCGCGCGCCGGAATCACGTGCACTGCTGCAGGCAAGGGAGGCCATGTTGCTACTGGCCGATGCCGCCACGAGCAGGCAGCAAACCCCCTCCATACGCCCACAGCCTGCAGCGCTGGCGCTAGCAGCCTGCCTGTGCCTGATGCTCGTCGCCGGACTGGTGGCGCCGTGGCTGCGCCTGCAGCCCTCTGTCTCGCCGCAGGCGACTTCCAGCGCAAAAGCGCAGAGCGCACTGGCCGTCAGCTACAGCCCGGACGAACTGGTTGCCCTGCACCAGCAGCATGAGCAGCTTGCGCGGGGCGACTGCTTTTATCCCATGGCCCTGATGCTGCCGGAAGGCGAGCGCAGGGTCTACCTCAATTTCGTCGGCAAGACACCGATGATCGGCGCTTCGGACATGAACAAGGAATCTCTCGGCGCATTGCGCCATGCGCTAAGCGGCGTTGCATGCTCCTATCCACAGATTGCCATGGTGTCATCGTAAGGCATGCCCCGCTTGAGCCGGAAAATAAACAGACCTGTATATATTTGCGCCGATTTATGCTAGATTCAGCTATCCGAATTCTTGCGAGCCTGCCATGAAAAAGCCCATGCAAGAGCACATCCTGGAGGTCGCCTCCAGCCTGTTCCAGACGCGCGGCATCAATGCCACCGGGGTGGACACCATAGTCGCCGAGGCGGATATCGCCAAGATGACGCTGTACAAGTATTTCCGCACCAAGGAAGAGCTTATCCTGGCCGTGCTGCGGCAGGCCGATGAAGAGATGCGCAGCTGGATCGCCAAGCGCTTGGCCCAGCCGAACGTCAAACCGTCGGAGAAGCTGCTGAAATTTGTCGATGCGATGGAAGAATGGATCAACGCGCCGGATTTTTCCGGGCTGCCGTTCCAGAAGGCATCATCCGAGTTCCCGCAGGCGGAAAACCCCATACACCGGTTTTCGGCGGAGATTTCCGCAGGATTCCGTGCCTACGTCGCCGAACTCGCTGCAGAAAGCGGGGCGAAAGACCCGCAAGCGCTGGCGATGCAACTCTCCATGCTGATCGAAGGGGCGGCGATGACCGAGCAGATCGCCCGGGGGTCGGGTGCCGCAGCCAGTGCCAGAAAAGCCGCAGCCACCCTGATCGCATCAGCTACCGGCAAGCCAATACGCTGACGCGCCAAATACCCCTTGAAAACACTCATAGAAGCCCGCTTGCGCGGGCTTTTTACATTGGGTACAGATAGGCCCCGAGCAATCGGGGCCCTGTGGCTGTTAATTTGCATTTAAAACCACCCCCCTTAACAGCTGCTTATCTAAAATAGTTATAAGCTTATTAAAACAAAGTATTTTTAATTATTACTTTTGGTTGTTAAAGTTCGTCCCGTTCGATAAATGCGCTACGGGAGGCAACCAACATGTCACACCAAAACACCAGCCAAACCGCACCGGAAGTGGTGCAGGAAATCTTACGTGCGATTCAAAGCCTGCGTTTTGGCTCGCTGGAGATTGTCGTCCATGACGGACGCGTCACCCAGATCGAGCGGCGGGAAAAAGTAAGATTCAGCCAGGAAGCCAACCAACCACGTTAAGCCTACCGAACCATCGGAGGCAAATCTCAAGTATCAAAATTTGACGAACTGACCGGACCACCGGAAGGACGCGAAACCTGATTATAGGAGTTCGTCATGCAATTTAAACAATCATTACTCGCCTCGCTGCTGATCGGCAGCGGCATCATTTCGGCGCCCTTGTCGGTGCTGGCCAACGACAGTACGGAACTGGAGCAGTTGCGCGCTTTGGTACAGGAACTGGACCAGAAAGTTCGCGTACTCGACCGCAAAAACGAGCTTGCAGCAGAAGCTGCTGACGCCAAGAAGAAGGAAACACCAATACTCAAGGCCAGCGAGAAAGGCTTTGGTTTCCAGTCCGGCGACGGAAAGTTCGAAATCAAGCTGCGCGGTTTGATTCAGGCGGACGCGCGTTATTTCGACAGCGGCACTAATATCGCTACCCAAGCGGCCCCTGGCGGCAGCACTCCCGGCTATTTGAACAATTCTGATGCCTTCAACACCTGGCTGCCGCGCCGACTTCGACCCACCATCGAGGGCACTGTATTCGAAAAATATGATTTCCGCTTCACCCCGGAATTTGGCGGCAACTCCGTCCTGTCTGATAGCGGGATTGTCGACGCCTACGTCGATGCCAGATTTACGCCAGAGCTTCAGTTGCGCGTGGGCAAGTTCAAGCCTTATGTCGGGCTGGAGCGCTTACAAAGTGCTGCCGACATCAAGTTTGTTGAGCGCAGCTATGTCACCAATGCATTACTTCCCAACCGTGATATCGGTGCCTCGCTGCATGGCAATTTGCTTGGCGGTAAGCTAAGTTATGGCTTGGGCATCTTTAACGGCGTAGCGGATGGTGGTGACAACACGACAAGCTCCGACATCAATAATGCCAAGGATTTCGCGGCACGCCTGTTTGCCATCCCATTCAAGGATAGCGATAGCCCGCTGGCAGGACTTGGATTTGGCATTGCGGCCACCTATGGAGACGTAACAGGCAAGACGCAAGACACCGTTGGCGCTTCGGTCACTGAACTTACCTCTGGCTACAAGACCGAAGGGCAGCAAACTTTCTTCCGATACAACGATAGTTCGGTGCTGATTTCAGGGCCGGCCCTCTCTCAATCCGCTAACGCACCTGGAACGGACTGGCTCGTCCATGCGGATGGCAAACGCTACCGTATCGCACCGCAAGCCAACTACTACTATGGCCCATTGGGTGTGACGGCGGAGTATGCGCGCGTCTCGCAGGGAGTCAGCATCGGCTCTCTCAACTCAAATCAAACAACGCTCAACCATGAAGCCTGGGAAATTGGGGCCTCTTACCTGATGACAGGTGAAGACGCCGCGTTCAAGGGGGTCAAGCCCAAGCGGGATTTTGACATCAACAGCGGCGGTTGGGGCGCGTGGGAACTGGTAGCACGCTACAGTGAAATCAATCTTGACGACAAGACGTTCACTTTTGGCACCACCAACGGCGTTAACGCCGCGACCAATGTCGCTCACTGGTTGTATGCCGACCCCCATATATCCTCCAAGTCTGCGCAAACTTGGACGATTGGTGCCAACTGGTACTTGAACCCGGAGGTCAAGTTCGCGCTGAACTATGTGCAAACCACATTCGATGGCGGTGGTGGACCGTACGTTTCCCCAACTTCAACCAGTACTTATCCCATCAGTCTGAAAACCAATGGATCAGTGTTTGACCGACCAGACGAGCGCGCCCTGCTTGCTCGCTTCCAGATCGCGCTCTAAAAATTCACTCATGATTTAAGGAGCTTCAATGAAGACATTTTATTTAACACTGAGTTTTCTCATCGTCATTCTGGCACTGGTAAACCCGCTCAAAGTCGGCGCTGCCGAAGTCACCCTGCTCAACGTGTCCTACGATCCGACGCGCGAGTTGTACCAAGACTTCAACGCGGCTTTTGCCAAGTACTGGCAAGCCAAGACCGGCGACAAGGTCACCATCAAGCAGTCGCACGGCGGTTCCGGCAAGCAGGCACGTGCCGTGGTTGACGGGCTGGAAGCCGATGTCGCGACACTGGCGCTGGCCTACGACGTGGATGCCTTGTATGAAAAAGGCAAGCTTATTCCCAAGGATTGGCAAAAGCGCCTGCCGCACAACAGCTCGCCTTACACCTCCACCATCGTGTTTCTGGTGCGCAAGGGCAATCCCAAAGGCATCAAGGATTGGGATGATGTGGTGAAACCGGGCGTATCGGTCATCACGCCCAACCCCAAGACTTCCGGTGGTGCGCGCTGGAATTATCTGGCCGCCTGGGCCTATGCGCTGAAGCACAATGGCAATGATGAAGCCAAGGCCAAGGAGTTCGTAGCCAAGCTATACAAGAACGTGCCGGTGCTGGATTCCGGTGCACGTGGCGCTACCACGACGTTTGTCGAGCGCGGCATTGGTGACGTGCTACTGGCCTGGGAAAACGAAGCCTTCTTGGCCAAAAAGGAACTCGGCTCGGACAAGGTGGAAATCGTAGTGCCATCGCTGTCCATCCTGGCCGAACCCCCGGTGACGGTGGTGGACAAGGTGGTAGACAAGCGCAAAACCCGCGCCGTGGCTGAAGCCTACCTGAGCTACCTGTACACCGAGGAAGGCCAGGAGATCGCTGCCAAGAACTACTACCGTCCGACCCTGGAGTCCGTGGCCAAGAGGTATGAAGGCCAGTTCCCCAAGATCAATCTGGTGAAGATCGACGAGGTGTTCGGCGGCTGGAAAAAGGCGCAGAAGACCCACTTCGACGATGGCGGCACATTTGACCAGATTTACGCTAAATAAAACAGAAACTCATACTCTCAAGGAGCCATGATGATACTCAACATCGAAAAATTGAAGACCGATTTGCGCGAGGCGCTGTATCTCGATCTCGACGACTACGGCCTGGAAGAGCAGGAAGGCGAAATTATCAGCCGGTTTGTCGGACTGCATTTGCGTAGCGCATTCCAGCCCATCCACAACACCAAGAAAGTTGATAAGCCACTTGGATACGAGGCATTGCTGCGCCCCTCGATTGGCCCATCCGAAGCCATTAGCCCGGTATTTGCGTTTAGTTTCGCTGAGAACCAAGGGCGGTTGGTGAAATTTGACCGCGTGTGCCGCGCTCTACACATGCTGAATTACTTGCAGCTGCCGCACGATAAGGAACTGCTGTTCCTGAACGTGCACCCCGACTTGCTGGTCAGCGTGAACGCACATGGCAAGGTGTTCGAGCGCATCCTGCATGCGCACTCGGTACCTACGCATCAGGTGGTCATCGAAATTCTGGAAAGCGCGATCGAAGACGATAAGAAGCTTAAAGAAGCACTGGATAACTATCGAGACCGTGGCTACCGAATTGCCATTGACGACTTTGGGAGCAAACATTCCAACATTGACCGTATTTGGAAGTTGCTGCCGGACTACGTGAAGCTCGACCTAAGCATTATTCACCAAGCCGAAACCAATCCCAAGGTACAACGTGCTCTGCCCAAGCTGGTAGAGCTAATTCAGGAACTGGGGGCACAAGTGATTATTGAGGGTGTCGAAAACGAAGCCCAATACAAAATTGCGCTGGATTCCGGTGCAGCACTACTGCAAGGATATCACCTAGGCAGGCCTGCGTCGGTGATTGACTGGCGCAGCACCCGGACCGTTCTTGTTGCTGCATAAAATCTCCTGTGATCTCCTCCCTCGAGGCGCATTGCGCCCCATTTTTTATAACTGATATGAATAAAGTAATGCCTAAATATTCTTTCTTAATCATAACGAGCGTCGCTATGATGGCGGCCAATGCGTTTTTGGACTGACTTTGGATACCTCAATGCCCAATACCTGTTCCTGGAAATCCTACAGCGTGCTGCCTGGTTTTGGCCTGGCGCTGGGCTTTACCATTCTTTACCTCAGCCTGATCGTGCTGATCCCGCTCTCCGCTACCTTCATCAAAACAGCCGAGCTGGGCTGGGACGGGTTCTGGGCTGCCGTAACCACGCCGCGCGCGCTGGCTTCGTACCGCCTGTCTTTTGGTGCCGCCGCCATCGGGGCGGTGTTGAATACGGTGTTTGGCCTGCTCACTGCCTGGGTGCTGGTGCGCTACACGTTCCCAGGAAAACGACTGGTGGATGCCTTTGTCGACCTGCCCTTTGCATTGCCCACCGCCGTTGCCGGCATTGCCCTGACTGCCGTCTATGCCCCCAATGGCTGGATTGGCCACTGGCTGGAACCGCAAGGGATAAAGGTCGCATTTACACCGCTCGGTGTGGTGGTGGCACTCACCTTCATCGGCCTGCCGTTTGTGGTGAGGACGGTGCAGCCGGTGCTGGAAGACCTGGAAGCTGAAATCGAAGAAGCAGCCGCCTGCCTGGGTGCGACCCGCTGGCAAACCTTTGCGCGAGTGCTGATGCCAGCACTGTGGCCAGCACTCATCACCGGTTTTGCGCTGGCATTTGCCCGTGCCGTGGGCGAATACGGCTCGGTGATTTTTATTGCCGGCAACATGCCCATGATTTCAGAAATCGCGCCGCTGCTCATCATCACCAAACTGGAGCAATACGATTATGCCGGGGCGACCGCCATTGCAGTCGTCATGCTGGCCATTTCGTTCGCGCTGCTGCTGGCCATCAATGGTCTGCAATGGTGGCTCGGCCGCCGTCACGGCAGGAGAACCGCATAATGTCCGCCATCGTTACTCATCATCCTGTCGCCGCGACCGGCAAAAGTTCACGTGCCACGCAAGAGCCCGTTTGGGTGCGTTGGGCGCTGATCTCTATCGCGCTGGCTTGGCTCGCACTGTTCTTGTTTGTACCGCTGGCGGCGGTATTCACCGAAGCCCTCCGCAAGGGGCTGGCCGTATATTGGGCATCATTCACTGACCCGGATGCCCTGTCTGCCATCAAACTTACCTTGTTGGCAGCAGTCATCGCGGTGCCCGCCAATCTGGTATTCGGCATCGCCGCGGCATGGGCCATTGCCAAGTTCGAATTCCGCGGCAAGCAGGTGTTGCTGACACTGATTGATTTGCCGTTTGCAGTCTCGCCGGTAATCGCTGGGCTGATCTACGTGCTGGTGTTCGGTGCGCAGGGCTGGTTCGGCAGTTGGCTGTCGGAGCATGAGGTGAAGGTAATCTTTGCCGTTCCTGGCATCGTACTGGCAACGATTTTCGTCACCTTCCCTTTTGTCGCCCGTGAACTGATTCCGCTGATGCAGGCGCAAGGTACCGAGGAAGAGGAAGCAGCGGTCGCCATGGGCGCCTCCGACTGGCAAACACTATGGCGTGTCACTTTGCCCAACGTGAAATGGGGGCTGCTATATGGGGTGATTCTGTGTAATGCACGCGCCATGGGAGAGTTCGGCGCGGTATCGGTGGTATCCGGCCATATTCGCGGTATGACCAACACCTTGCCGCTGCATGTGGAAATCCTCTACAACGAATACAACTTCGCCGCCGCTTTCGCCGCTGCCTCACTGCTGGCCAGTTTGGCACTGGTGACGCTGGCCCTGAAATCCTTCGTCGAATGGAAAACCAGCGCGGAATACCGCGCAAGTATTGAGGAATACAGCAATGAGCATTGAAGTCCGCAATATCAGCAAACGCTTCGGCAATTTTGTTGCCTTGAATGACGTCTCGCTAGACCTGCCTAGTGGGGAACTCACCGCGCTGCTTGGTCCGTCCGGCTGCGGCAAGACCACGCTATTGCGCATCATTGCTGGGCTGGAACAGCCGGATTCCGGCAGCGTGATTTTTAATGGACAGGACGCCACCACCAGCCACGTGCGCGAACGCAAGGTCGGATTTGTGTTCCAGCACTATGCCCTATTCCGTCACATGACGGTGTTCGAGAACGTCGCGTTTGGACTGAGAGTGCGTCCGCGCAAAACACGTCCAGCCGATGTGGAAATCCGGCGCAAGGTGCACGAACTGCTGGAGCTGGTGCAACTCGATTGGTTGGCTGAACGCTATCCCGCGCAGCTTTCCGGTGGACAGCGCCAGCGCATTGCCCTGGCACGCGCCTTGGCGGTCGAGCCGCAGGTGCTGCTATTGGATGAACCATTCGGCGCGCTGGACGCCAAAGTACGCAAGGATTTGCGTCGCTGGCTGCGCCGCCTGCATGACGAGCTGCATATCACCAGCGTGTTCGTCACGCACGACCAGGAAGAAGCGCTGGAAGTCGCCGACCGTGTGGTGGTGTTGAACAAAGGCGGCATCGAGCAAGTAGGAGCGCCGGACGAGGTTTATGACCAGCCCGCCACGCCCTTCGTCTACCAGTTTCTAGGCAACGTCAATCTGTTTCACAGTCGCGTGCATGGCGGTTTCGCCCGCATAGGCGAACTGGAACTACCGGTGGACGGTCACGAAGAGGCGCAGAATGCCCCCGCTTTCGCCTATGTCCGGCCGCATGACATTGAAATCAGTCGCACGCCGGAAAACGGCACTGCCTTTGCCGCTACCGTTAGCCATATCCATGCTATCGGGCCGGTAGTGCGGTTAGAGCTGGCACGAGAGGATGCCACGGAACTGGTCGAGGCTGAACTGACGCGGGAGCGATTCCGTGAGCTGGGTTTGCACGAAGGCGAACAGGTTTTCGTCAAGCCAAGGCAGTTGCGGGTATTTCTGGAGCAACACACGCCCTAGTCAAGCCACCTCACAGCGATACCCATAAAAAAACCCGCTGAAACGCGGGCTTTTTACATTGGGCAATACGCTGTCAGTCGCGCTCGCCCATCAGTGCCATCAACAATTGCAACAGGTTGAGGAACAGGTTGTAGATATCGAGGTAAATCGCCAGCGTCGCCATCACGTAGTTGGTCTCGCCGCCCTGCACAATGCGGCTGACGTCGAACAGGATGAAGCCGGAGAAAACCAGCACGGAAATGGCGGAAATCGTCAGCGCCATCACCGGCAACTGGAAGAACATATTGGCGAGCGAGGCCACGATCAGCAGCACCAGTCCGATCATCAGGAAGTTGCCGAGGAAGCTAAAATCCTTTTTGCTGACTGTGGCAATGGAAGCCAGCGTCATGAAGATAATGCCTGTGCCGCCTGCAGCGAGGCCGACAATCTGGCCGCCGTTACGCAAATGCAGCGCCACTTGCAGGATCGGCCCCAGCATCAGGCCCATGAAGCCGGTTAGCACCAGCAGCAGCACAACACCAAGGCTGCTGTCGCGGTTGGTATTGATGCCCCAGAACAGGCCCATCATCACGGCAAACGCACCCAGCGCAAACATGATGGGATGCTGCGCGGCAAACGCGAAGTTCATGCTCATGCCGGCCAGCGCACCCACCACCGTCGGCAACATGGACAGGCCGAGCAGCATGTAGGTATTGCGCAGCACCTTGTGTGTGCCGAGCGTGGCGGAAGCGGAAGAAGCGGCTAGTTGATAATCGGATTGCATAGGTCAGTACGTCCTCAATGTGAAAAAACTGTCTATAAGACTAGCGAAAGGGAGAGAAAGTTGCAAGCGCGCATTAAGTAGGGACTTCGACACAGCGGGCCTGATTACAACGAAGCCACCCCAATATAGGTAGCTACCGCATTGTGCGATGAAGCACTGGTAGAACCGCCCAGGGAAGCCAGCTGAGCCGCCTGCAATTGCTGGGTATTTTTCTGCGCTTCCAGCCGTTGCTGCAGATCCTGCTGCTGTTTATCCAACTCATTGGCGCGCTCAGTCAGATCGCTCACCTTGGCACTCACACCGCTCTTGCTGGATAGCTGCTGCCCCGCTGCCTGTTCGACGCGCTGACCGAGGCCGGCCAGGGTATTGAGCGTGCCTGACTGATCCTCACGCAACGCCTTTTCCAATGCCGTCTGATCCACGCTCAAGCTGCCATCCTTCTCGCGCGTGATGCCGATTTTTTCCAGCGCCGTGCGGGATGGCGTATTATCCGGCGGGATCACGGCGCGACTCACCTCGGCCAAGGCACGGGTTGAACGCGAATCGTTGGCCAGCGGCGCCTGCTTCTGCGTCGCCTTGACCACGACCGTATGGACGGTGTTAAACGCCTGCACAAAGCCCAACACGGCCACTTTCAGATCATTGAGGTTGGGAGATTTTTCGAAGCCTTTAAGCGCCTGCGCTCTGGCCTGAAGATCAGCCAGCGAAGACTGCACTTTGCCGAACAGGCTCAACTGGGTATTGGTGCTGGATACCTTGCTCTGCAAGGCGGCAAGCGGATTTTTCTGCTGGTTTTGCGAGGATGTTTGCGACGCAGTCTGCTGCTGCGCGGAGAACGCGCTGATTACGGCAGAAGAGACATTTGAAACGGCCATGTTGCACCCTTTCGATTATGTCCCACAGTATAGAAACATCCCCGCAGAAATGCAACCGTTTTTTTACAAAAAGTATTTATGCGTCAGTGAGTTGCAGGTTTCCCTCAGTCACGCCCAAGACGCCCAGCGCATGCACCACTTTCATGAATTCCGCATCCTCGTGCAGCGCCACCATGGTAGGCGGATGGTGATGTCCGTGCATGCGCGCCAATCGTGCCATGCTGACTGCGGAAATTTTCCAGTCCAGGTTTTCCAGCAGCTCGTCGGCAAGGTCGGGGCGATTGCAAATCAAGGCCATGTCGCAACCGGCTTCCAGTGCCGCCAGCGCGCGCTGCGTAACGTCCCCTGCCACCACGGCGCCCTCCATGGCAAGGTCGTCGCTGAAAATGACGCCATTGAAGCCCAGGCGCTTGCGCAACACTTCCTGCAGCCAGATTTTCGAGAACCCCGCCGGCTTGCCGTCCACCTTGGGGTAAATGACGTGCGCCGGCATCACTGCCTGCATGCCGACATCCGCCATGCGGCGGAACGGCTGCAGATCATCCTGTTCGATCTGGTCAAAGCTGCGCTCGTCCACCGGGATATCGGTATGCGAATCGGCGGCAACAAAACCGTGGCCGGGGAAATGCTTGCCCACCACCGCCATGCCGCCGCGCTTCATACCGATCATCAGCGCATGCGCCAGTTCGGAGATCGCCTGCGTATTGCGGTGAAAGGCACGGTCGCCGATCACGCTGCTGTTGCCATAATCGATATCGAGCACCGGGGTAAAGCTGAAATCGACGCCATGCGCACGCAGTTCTGCAGCCAGCACCCAGCCAGCCTCTTCGGCCAACTGCTTGGCGCGCTTGGGGTTCTTGTCCCACACCTTGCCCAGCTCGCGCATGGGAGGAATACGGGTGAACCCGTCCCTGAAGCGCTGCACCCGCCCGCCTTCGTGATCCACCGCAATCAGCAGCGGCGGCTGGCGCACGGCATGAACCGCCGCTGTCAGTGCCTTCAACTGAGAAGGCGATTGATAATTGCGCGCAAACAGGATCACGCCGCCCACCAGCGGATGCTGCAGGCGGCGGATATCGTCCGCGTTGAGTTCAATGCCCTCGACATCGAGCATGATGGGGCCAAGCGACATGGCTTTACCTTTTAACGTCCAAAGTGTCGCGTAGTGTATCGCCTAGTACGTTCAACGCCAACACCATGCTTGGCGAACCCCGACAGTTATGATGTGGGGATTGTAGGGGGCCCTCATTCAAGCCAACCTGCCGCGCTGATGCTGACCCCTTTTAACCGCTTTGCAGACCGTGCTGTAGCTCATCTCAAACATCAAAAACCCGATATGGGCCAAGCCTTAAGCGCTAGAGTAGCAAGTTCATGCTGACGAGTTTCTATATTTGTGGGCATCCAATTGTCGTTGACTGCGATCTTTTTTGTCAGACCGAACTGAGAGTCCGCCAGCACCCCCTTCTTGGCATCAAACCCAGCGTTACCAATATCTGCATTGATCTTCTGTTTCATCAATGCAAGATTGCCAAGGCGATTAAAGAAGGCATCAGCCACTTCGGCCTCAATCTGGCCCCATGTAGGAGATGGGTTTTGAGGCAGCACATGCTCAAGATTCACTTCATTTGCATTCGTATTTGGCACCAGTTCCGGCTGTGCCTCACCCGACGCTTGCCGTTCAAGCGCCTGTAAGTAATATCGGGCAAGGTAGGCTTTTGACACACGTGCGGAGGCGAAAGAGGTAAGAAACTCGCTGTCTGTTGGAACTACTTTGTTGAGCTCGCCAGCGAGTGCTGCAGCAGTTCTGATTTCGCTACGAAGCACCTTCTGCGCGGAGTCACAATAGTTCTTTTCTAGGGTCCCTCCTCCCAAACCGCCATGAATCAGGAAGCGAACTGAACAGCTAACGAGATAGCGCAAAGCCTTCTCAACTTCGCCACCTTTGAAGGAACGCATAATTGCCAACAACAGAGGGCGGAATTGTTCGAGACGAAGATTGGCCAGAGTTTCAATATGTCCACGGGCTGTATCTCCATACTGATTCCATATCTCGTGCTTCGGATTGAGCATTGCCGCATACAGTTTCGCATTGGTGGCAAGTCCCTTCCCGAAATCTATGGCTATCTGCTCGCTGACCATCTTTGCCTTAATGGCTCCGAATAGCTCCTTCTCGCGTGTAATGCCATTTTCAGCTGACCAAGTTTGGCGAATGTAGCTGAGAAGCACATCATCACCTCCAACAGTCTCCAATGCGCCAAGCATTTTATTCCAGTTGGACTGAGCTTCTTCGACTCGTTCGCCAGAACGACCGAAGAGATAATTTTTCAATAGGTCTGCAATCGACAGCTCGACGCCACGATCATTAAGTGTCTCGAAAATCACAAAAGCATTTGAATCATCCGCCACGCGTACAAAAATGACTTTTGCATGTAGTTCGATGTACTCAGCCCAATCAATAAGGAGCTCGGAAGCATTCTGAGTAGTGGTGGTAAGGCTGCGGATGAAGACAGCAGCATATTTCCGTGCTGCCAGAATCCGCTCGTGTGACTCCTTGGATGGCTTGACCTTGCGATCATCTTCCGAAGGTCTGGAAAGAACAGCCTTACGATAGAAATCGTTGTCATCTGCATTAAGCGTGAGCCGTGGCTCAATGGCCTGCGTCCGGAGATTTCTACTCAATAAAAACTTTTGCTCCAACTGCTCTGCACGTGCTATGTCGCTATTTTCCAAGAGGTAATCACGGATGGCCCCGAGAATAATTGAGGTGGTTGCCAATCGCTGTTGTCCGTCCACTATCTCAAGGTTAGCGTCGGCACCTTGAATGACGATTGAACCGAGAAAGTATTCTCCCGCCTTTACCCGAATCGCATCCGATAGGTCACGCAAAAGCTCTTCGACATTCTGCTCATCCCAAGCATAAGAGCGCTGGTACTTTGGTACGCCTAAGCGCTTGTCTGAAAGAATATGGCCGATACCGTCCAATTCGATTTTTAATTGGCTAATGGATGCCATTGATTACCTCCCTACAGCTTTTCGCTGATAGATTTGTATGCGTAACAATAACAGAAGGATTAAGGAACTTAGCTTCACCTTACTACGCCACCGCCCTTGTCTCCGCTATCGCTTCTGCAATCACCTCTTCCGAAATCCCGCGTTTGCGCAGGTTCTCCGCCAAGTCCTCGATGCGGCTGTCTTGCAGTTTTTCCAGGTCGGCGCGCAGTCCTTTGCCGATGTAGGCGCGGATCAGCGGCTGGTAGCCGGAGAAGCCGAGCATGGGGGCGACGTGTTTGAGGTCGTCCAGCACGTCTTGTGGCATGCGTATGCTGATGGTGGTCATCGGCCTATCCTTGCTCAGCCGTTTGTTGATCAGTTCAGTAGTCTTCATATTGTTTCCTCTCCGTCGGCGATGCCGACCATGCGGAAATGATGCGAATGGCGTCGTCCTCGATCAGGATATGGACGACGCATAGCAGGCTGTCGGTATCCGCCGTGTAGCCGATGGCCTTGTCTCGCGCTTCTTGATTGCGCGATGCGTCCACGACCCGAACAAACGGATCGAGAAACACCTCGCACGCGTTTTCAAAAGAAATGCCATGATCACGCACGTTGCTGGCTGCCTTCTCGGCGTCCCAGACAAAGCGCAAATCACGATGGGTGTGCCAGACATCCACGGAATATCCTACGATTTCGTATATACGTTGTCAATACACAAACGCTTGCATTTACGCAGCCCCCGTATCACCACGCTGGGCTGTCTGTGCCGCTTCCTGCATCCTGCTGATCCGCGCCAGCCGCAAAAACGCCGCCAGTTCCTCCACCCACCGCAGCCGCTGTTCCGGCGTGAGCGTCTGAAACGCTTTCAGGCGCGCATCATCCACGTAATAGGTGCGGTCACCGGGGTCGAAAGGTTGGTTCATGCCTGCTTGACCCTTTCCAGGTGGGCGATGTCAGACAGGTCTATGGGACGGCCCACGGCACGCTTGAGGGCGATCAGGTCATCAATGGCGGCAACCCGAACATCTACGCCTGCGACATTGAACACGACAGCACGGGCGTGCATGGCATCGAAATCCAACGGGGGAAACAGCAATATATCCAATGTGACTCCGGCCAGTTCCTGCGTACGTAGGGCAAAGGCTTGCAGGTTGCGCTCACGCTGCCATACCCTTAACTGTGCGATGTCGCTGAGGGTTTCAAGCGGCACTGGCAGTACGGGGGTAAGGTTGAGTTCCTGCGCCATATCGATCAGTGACGCGAGGTTGTTCGGCTGCATAGCGACTGTGATGTCCACGTCCATGGTGGCGCGCTCCACCCCGTGTAGCGATACAGCCAGCCCGCCAATCAGCAGATAGCGCACATGATGGCGTTCGAGCGCACTGAAAAGATCAATATAGAACATCTGGTTAGTTTATGTGCCTTCCGAACCCAAGTCCATTAGCAGCAATCACCTTTTCACATCCCAGGCATCGCGCAATCTGTCGCCCAGCACATTCACCGCCAACACCATCGACATCAGGCTCGCACCGACCGCCAGCACATAATGCGGCGCGACCAGCAGATAGCGCGCGCCGTCGCGCAGCATGGAGCCCCAGGAAGCGTGCGGCGGCTGGATGCCCAAGCCGAGGAAGGACAGGCTGGCCTCGCTGATGATCAGGCTGGCGATGCTGAAGGTGGCCTCCACCAGCAGCGGCGCGGCGAGCAATGGCAGCATGTGGCGCAGCAGGATGCGCGAGGTGGAAGCGCCCAGCGCCTGCGCCGCCAGCACATGCTGCCGCCCCCGCAGCGATAGCGCCTGGGCGCGCGTCAGCCGCGCATAGCCCACCCAGGACGTGAGGCACAGCGCCAGCATCAGGTTGCCCACGCCGGGGCCAAGCACGGCGGCGAATGCGATGGCCAGCAGGATGCCGGGAAAGGCGAGAAACACATCGGTGACGTGCATCAACAGGCGATCCGGCCAGCCGCCGAAATAACCGGCGACGAGGCCAAGCGCGGTGCCGAATGTGAACGTCACCACCGTCACTCCCGCCGCCACGGCAAGCGAGACGCGCGCACCCGCCAGCAGCCGCGCCAGAATGTCGCGGCCGAGATCGTCATGGCCCAGCCAGGCGTGCATATCCGGCCCGGCGAGAATTTTTTTGAGGTGGATGATGTCCGGGGACAAATCGGCAAACTGTGAAAACACGGCGGCCACCAGCCAGAACACCAGCACCAGGCCGGCAGGATGTCGGACCAAACGCTGGATTCCGGCCTGCATCGGAATGACGGGGGCTATGGGCATGATGTTCATGCCGCGAACCTGATCCGCGGGTCTAGCCGGGCATAAGCCAGATCAGTCAGCAGATTGACCAGCACGTAAGCCAGCGCGATCACCAGCACGCAGGCTTGCGTCACCGGGTAATCGCGTTTTTCGATGGACTCCACCAGCAGGCGCCCCACGCCGTCCCAGCCGAACACGGTTTCGGTGATCACCGCCCCGGCCAACAATGATCCCAATTGCAGCCCGATCACCGTCACCACTGGCAGCAGCGCCGCCTTCAAGGCATGGCGCAGCACCACGATACGCTCCGGCAGGCCCTTGGCGCGCGCGGTGCGGACGAAGTCTTCGCCCAGCACTTCCAGCATGCTGGCGCGCGTCATGCGCGTGAGTATGGCGGCCAAGCCGCAGGCCAGCGTCAGCGCAGGCAGCACGATGGATAGGGGCGATTCCATGCCGCTGACCGGCAGCCAGCCCAGCCACAGGGCGAATATCAGCATCAACAGCGGCCCCAGCCAGAAATGCGGCATGGCGGAGAGCGTGAGGGCGGACAATGTTGCCATACGATCCGGCCAGCGCAGGTGATTGAGCGCCGCCGCGATGCCCAACGGCAGGCCAATTAGCACTGCAATGACGAGCGCCAGCAAGGCCAGCCTGGCAGTCGTGGGAACGCGCTCCTGCAGCAGGCCGGCGATGGGGGTGTGGGTATGAATGGAGCGGCCGAAATCGCCGTGCGCGAGTTTTACCAGATAATCGGCGAACTGCACCGGCAAAGGCTGATCCAGCCCAAGCTCGGCGCGCAACTGGCTGCGGTCGGCTGTGGTGGCGGATTCTCCCAGCATCACTTCGACCGGATCGCCCGGCACCAGATGCACCAGCAGGAATGTCAGCAGCAGCACGCCGAAGGCGACCGGGATGACGCCCGCCAGCCGCTTCAGCATCGCGCTCAAGCGGAAATCATCACCGGCGTGCCGACCGGTACTTTTTCAAACAAATCCACCACGTCGGCGTTGCGCATGCGGATGCAGCCGTGCGAGCGCGCCACGCCCACGGGCTCGCTGTCCGGCGTGCCATGGATGTAGATGTAGCGCTGCATGGTGTCGCAATCGCCGAGGCGGTTTCTTCCATGCTCGCAGCCGGAAAGCCAGAGGATACGCGTCAGTATCCAGTCGCGCTCCGGCTCCTGCGCGGCGAGTTCCGGTGTCCAGCTTTCCCCGGTAGGCCGCCGCCCGACGAATACCGTCCCCACTGCGCAGTCCGCCCCAATTTTGGCGCGCACGATGTGTTGGCCGCGCGGCGTACAGTAGCTGCCCTTGTGTTCCCCCGCGCCATTTGTGGCAGTAGAAACCGGATAAGCCGCCAGCACACCACCCGCATCATCGCGCAGGGTCAGGGTTTGGTCGGAGATGGAAATGTCGATTTGCACTTTGTCACCAACGCTTGGGCGGTTTGCGGGAGGTATGAAACACGCGCAGGATTTCGACCTGATCGGCACGGATACGGTAAGGAATCAGATAACGGGTTTTAGGCACCAGCAATTCGCGCGTCCCGACTACGCGGCCCGGCCTGCCCATGGCCGGTTGCTCCGCCAGCAAGGCAACCGCCTCGACGATGCGCTGTGCTACCAGTCGCGCGGCGGTTGGGTCTTCGGCGGCGATGTAAGTGGCCTCTTCGTCCAGGTTAAGCAGCGCGTTGCGCAGCCACTTAACCCGCATTGACGCCCCACTTGTCCCGCACCGCTTTCACTTCTGCATCGCTGACAAAATCGCCTGCGTCCGCCTCTGCCAGAGCTGCGTGTATTTCCTGTATCTGCCACTCGTTGACTTCGACATATTCACGAATCGCCTCGGCGGCAAGGAAAGAACGGCTGCGATGCGTCGCATCGGCAAGCTGTTCCAGCCTGTCCTTGACGTCTTCTTCCAAACGGATGCTCATGGTAGTGGACATGATGGCCTCAATCTGACGTGCTAACTTGTATACACTATAACACGAACTGTTACACCGCCGAGAACTCCAGCGCATTGCCGTCCGGGTCGCGGCAGAACAAGGCGGCGCGGCCGGACTTGCTCATGCTGTAGGGAATGCCCGCCTTTTCCAGTTCGGCACGCACCGGCTCCACGTCATCCACCGAAAAGGCGATGTGGATATCACGCCCGCCGTGCTCCGGGTGAACCACGTCGGTATAAGGGTTGGGGACGACCATCAGATGCACCTGATTCTGCCCGATGTCGTACCACACCCCTTCGAAACCGAAATTCGGGCGATTGGGGTTGGGCTTGAAGCCCAGCAAGCCTTCGTAAAAGGCGCGCGATCTTGCCAAATCGCCAATAATCAGCCCGGTATGCATCATGCGGTTGATTTTGATCATGGTGTTTTCCTCAATATTATCTTGCAACTGTCGCCAAGCCGTCCCAGTTGCCGTCCGCCGCCGGCGCATAACCCGTTATCCCCTGACGCGTGGCGGCAAACTGCCCTTCGTACCACAACGGCACATAAGGCAGCAGATCATGCACCCGTAACGTCGCAGCCGCCCAGTCCTGCCGTTCTATCATGCCATCCAGCACGGCGTCGGAAAAATGCCCGCGGTTTGCGCCGGCAGGCGGCACGGACGTACTATGGAACGCCAGCCGGTATATCTCCGGCGTTTTGATGCCGACCCAGGTCAGTCCGTAAAGCTGGAATTTACCATGCTTGACGTCATCAAAGAACGTCCCCCAGTCCAGGCTGCGGATTTCCAGCGCGATGCCGGCGGGACGCATTTGTGCCTGCATCACGGTGGCGAGCCGCACGCGCTGGGCGTCGGTGGAAGTTTTGTACACCAGTTTGAGCGGCAGTTCCACGCCGGCCTGTTGCAGCAAAGCCCGCGCCTGTGCTGAGTCGTAAGGGTATGGCGAGAGGCCGGGATTGCCCGCCCAGTGTTCCGGCGGCAGGATGGCCGTGGCGGGGCGACTGCCGCCCACTAGCGCATGCCGGATGATGGCTTCGCGGTCGATGGCGAGCGTGACTGCGCGGCGCACCAGCGGATTTTTCAGCCACGGGTCCTGCAGGTTGAACCCGAGATAGGAGAAGTTGGTGCCGGGCACTTCCTGCAGCGTGACATTGGCTTGCCGCTTGAGATAGGCCACCAGTTCCGGCGGCAGGTCGCCCTGCAGCATGTCCACTTCGCCGCGCAGCAGCTTGAGCACGCGCACGGTGGGGTCGCGCACTTCTTCCAGCACGATGTTCTGATGATCGGCAATGCGCTCCAGCCTGAGCGTGCGATTCCATTCCACCAGACGCAATGGCCCGCTGCCCAGCGGATGCCTGGCGAAATCGTGGTTTTGCGAAATGAGCCGCGCCGGCAGGATGCCGATGATGAGCCGCGCCGGAAAGTGCTCGTCCGGCCGGTGCAGGGTGAAATCCACGGTATCGGCAGCCACCACCTCCACACCGGCGATATTGGCGAACTCGGCGCTATGCGGGGAATCCTTGAGCGCCAGCAGGGAACGGTAGGTAGCGGCGACATCGTTGGCAGTCAGCGCTGAGCCATCGTGAAAGCGTCGCCCGGCTTGCCCCAGCGTGAAGCGGCAATGCAGCGCATCGGGACATTTCCAGCTTGCCAGCGCCGGCACGGGGCGGAAGTGCGCGTCGAAATCCACCAGCGGGCGGTAGATCAGCCGGTTGACGCGCTCCGAGGCGGCATCGGTGGCATAGCGCGGGTCTAGCGTCAGCGGCGCCTGGGCAACCGCCATGCGGATATCGGGATGTTTGGCCGGTTTGGCGCAACCGGCCAAAGGCAGCAGCGCAAGCGCCAGCAGCATGGCTAACGCGGCATCAACCCACGGCGACTTAGTCATGCAGCGAGTTTACTGGATTCCGGCTTGCGCCGGAATGATGAAAGAAATGCATTCCACGTACTTGTCGTTGATGGAATCAAGCATGGTCTGATTGAGATACTCCTGCGGTTCTCCACCAGCACAGAAGGAATGGGGTAACTAGCATCTAACCTGCCTAACGACTGATTCAGCCTATTGGCTAGCGCCGCTCAGCACCAGTCGGGATCAGGCAGTTCAGCGAATACCCGCTTCAGCCCTTCCGACCAGCTTTTGCGCAGCTGGTTGAAATAAGGGTCGTTGTCGGCAATGCGGAGCTGGCATTCGGTGCTGTAGCTGTCGGTGCGGTACATGAACAGATCGATAGGCATGCCGACCGAAAGGTTGCTGCGTATGGTCGAATCGAACGAAATCAGCGTGCACTTGGCGGCCTCGTCGAGGTCGGTATGATTGTTGATGACGCGATCGAGGATGGGCTTGCCGTACTTGGTTTCGCCGATCTGGAAATAGGGCGTCTCGGCCACCGCCTCGATGAAGTTTCCAGCCGCATAGATGCTGAACAGGCGCGGCTTTTCACCATTGATCTGCCCGCCCAGGATGATGGACTGGTTGAATTCGGCGGAGTGCTTGCGCAGGTATTCCCCATCTTCATGGTGCACGGCTCGCACCGCCTCGCCCACCACACGTGCCGCGTCGAACATGCTGGTCACGCTATGCAGGTTGGGATCAATGCCTTCGGCAATCTGCTTATTGAGGCGGCTGATGACAGCCTGGGAAATAGCAAGGTTGCCGGAAGTCAACGTGACGAGGACGCGCGCGCCCGGCACCGAAAACAGCGTCATCTTGGGAAAAGTGGCGACCTGGTCCACCCCCGCATTGGTACGCGAGTCGGAAGCCATGACCAGCCCCGCCTCCAGCAGCAAGCCAACGCAGTAAGTCATATTCGGTTCTTCGTTTTATGTAACTGCCCCATGATACCGGGGCAGGGCGGCCTCTACAATTACTGCTGCGATTGCTGCACCTGCACGCACACCGACATCAACTCGCCGCCGCCGCCGCGGCGCACGCCGGTGACCGGACAGGCATCGCGGTAATCCAGCCCGGTCGCCAGGCGCACGTGGATGCCATTGGTACGCTGGCCGTTGGAAACGTCGAAACTCAACCACTCGCCATGCATCCAGGCGTCTGCCCAGGCATGGCTTTCCGCCAAGTGGCCATCCTGGGTGAACAGATAGCCGCTGACGTAGCGTGCCGGTACCCCGAGATGGCGGCAGCAGGCGGTGAAAATGTGGGCGTGATCCTGGCATACGCCCTCGCCTGCCGCAAAGGCTTCTGCAGCATTGGTGTGCACCCCCGTGGAACCGCGCTGGTAGACCACCTGTTCGCGCACGGCCTGCATCAGAGCTTCCAGCCCGGCTTGGTCCAAGCCTCCATCAGTCAGCGCGAAAGTGCGGGCGAAGCATGCCAGGCGTTCATCCACGGCGGTCAGCGGCGTGGCGCGCAGATAGACTGAAAGCGGCAGAATATCGTGCAGCGGCGGGATGTCCAGCCCGGTTTCCACCTCGCCGCGCGCGGTGATTTCGATTTCGTGGTGCGGCGTATCGACCACCAAGGTGTGCGAAGCATTGCCGTAAGTGTCGGCATGCGGCTGCATCTTGCCGTTGACGCGGATCTCCCAACATTTGACGCGCTGGCCGAAGCCGCTCTGAGGTGTCAGGCGCAGTTGCTGGATAGTGTAATCCACTGGTGCATCGTAAGTGTATCGGGTGCGATGTTCGATATTGAGATGCATATCAGTCTCCTCAATTGAGCGGCGCCTTGAGAAAGGTGCGCTGGATTTCCGTTCCAAGATGGTTGTTATGTATGACGAAGTCATGCAGGAACTCGTGCAGGCCTTCCTGGAAAATATCTTCCATGCGGCCGTAATGCAGACGGGCGTGCAGTTCTCCGGCTTGGCGCAGGCACTCCCATCCGCGCGCACCGCACAGCCGTTCCAGGATGGGCGTAATCTCGTCGAAACAGGCGTGCAGCGAGCGCGGCATGTCGTCGCGCAGCACCAGCAGCTCCGCCACTTTCCACGGCTCGATGGTGTCACGGAAGACTTTCTGGTAGGCCTCGAACGACGACACCGAGCGCAGCAGCGAGCTCCACTCGTAGTAGTCCACCGCGCCGCCGACCTCTTCTTCGCTCGGCAGAAGCAGGTGATACTTCACGTCCAGCAGACGAGCAGTATTGTCAGCGCGCTCGATGAACGTCCCGAGACGCACGAACTTGTAACCGTCATCGCGCAGCATGGTGCCGAAAGTGACGCCGCGGAACAGGTGCGAGCGCGATTTCACCCAGTCGCAGAATTCGCCCAGGTCAGCTTCGGTGAGGCCTTTTTTGATACGTCCGCGCAACTCAAGCCACAACGAGTTGACGTTCTCCCACATTTCGGAAGACATCGCCACCCGCACCGCACGGGCGTTTTCACGCGCGCTGTCGAGCGTACTGACGATGCTGGAAGGGTTGCGTTCGTCCAGCGCCAGGTAGTGCATCACGTTGGCCGCGTTGTAGCTGCCGTAATCGTGCTCGAATGCCGTCACATCGCCTGCGATGCGCACCGGCGGCTGCCAGAGCCCATCCTCGCTTTCGGCAGCGTTCGGCACCAGCGACATGCGGTAAGTCACATCCAGCACCCGCGCCATGTTCTCGGCGCGCTCGATGTAGCGCGCCATCCAGTAAAGGTGGTCGGCAGTTCTACTCAACATTGTTCAGCACCCAAGTATCCTTGGTTCCCCCACCCTGCGAGGAGTTGACCACCAGCGAACCCTCTCGCAGCGCCACCCGGCACAATGCACCGGGCACCAGCGTGACCGTCTTGCCAGAGAGTACGAATGGCCGCAGATCCACATGACGAGGCGCCACCCCTTGTTCCACCAGCGTCGGGCAGGTGGAAAGTGCCAGCGTGGGCTGGGCGATGTAGTTGTCAGGGTTGGCGAGGATGCGCTGGCGGAATTCGGCAACCTGCGCCTTCGAGGCAGTGGGGCCAACCAGCATGCCGTAACCTCCGGAGCCCTGAACCTCCTTGACGACCAGCTCTTCCAGATGGTCGAGCACGTAGTTGCGGTCGTCCTCGATGCACAGCTTGTAGGTCGGCACGTTGGAGAGGATAGGTTCCTCACCCAGATAGAAACGCACCATGTCCGGCACGTAGGTATAGGTGGCCTTGTCGTCGGCAACGCCGGTGCCGATGGCATTGGCCAGCGTCACGCCGCCGTTGCGGTACACCGAAACCAGCCCCGGCACGCCCAGCATGGAATCCGGCCTAAACATCAAAGGATCGAGGAATTCATCGTCGATGCGGCGATAAATGACGTCCACGCGCTTGGGCCCCTCGGTGGTGCGCATGAAAACGGCGTTATCCTTGACGAACAGATCCTGCCCCTCCACCAGCTCGATGCCCATCTGCTGTGCGAGGAAGGCGTGCTCGAAATAGGCGCTGTTGTAGGCACCGGGGGTGAGCAGTACCACGGTGGGACCCTGCACTCCGGGCTGGGCCACGGCGCGCAGGTTGTTGAGCAGCACCTGCGGATAATGTTCGACCGGCGCCACCGAATAGCGACGGAACAGTTCCGGGAACAGACGCATCATCATCTTGCGGTCTTCCAGCATGTAGGAAACGCCGGAAGGCGTGCGCAGGTTGTCTTCAAGCACGTAGAACTGGTCTTCGCCGGTGCGCACGATGTCGATGCCGGCGATATGGGCATAGATGCCGCCCGGCACGTCTACGCCCTGCATTTCCGGGCGGTACATCTCGTTGGTCAGGAGACTGGCGGGCACGATGCCGGCCTTGATGATTTCCTGTCCGTGGTAAAGGTCGTTGAGGAAGGCGTTGAGCGCCCGTACGCGCTGGACGGCACCGTCGGACAACCGCTTCCACTCTGATGTCGCCAGAATGCGCGGCACCACGTCGAACGGGATCAGCCGTTCGGCACCGGCTTCCTCCCCATACACGTTGAATGTGATGCCCACTCGGCGGAATAGCAATTCCGCCTCTCTGGACTTTTGCATCAATTGTTCCTGGGAAATATCCTTGAGCCAGTGGTTGAATTCCTGATAAAGCGGTCGTACTTTGCCGTCTCTGGCGCGCATCTCATCGAATATATTGCCGAAATTGGTGGTCATGATTACTTAATATCAGCAATGGCCGTGCCAAGCGGATATTTTTATTTAATTCATGATGTTACAAAATACATCCAGGCAATGAGTGCCAGAATGCACTAGAATGGAGCGAAGGCTATGATGAAACTGCCCCAGAAAGAGGCGACATCTGACATATGAAATCCAGAGAACCCAAAAAGCAGGATGGCCTCGTCTATTCCACCGAGCACGGCAAGATGTGTCCCGTATGCAGCAAGCCCTTGTCCGCATGTGTGTGCCACCAGAACAAGCCGGTAGCTGTATCGGACGGCGTCGTGCGCGTGCAAAGGGAAACCAAGGGCCGCAAGGGCAAAGGAGTGACGCTCATCACCGGCGTACCGCTCGGCCCGGACGAACTGACCGGGTTCGCCAAGCAACTCAAGATGAAGTGCGGTTCCGGCGGCACCATCAAAAACGGCGTGATCGAGATTCAGGGCGACCATTGCGACCTGATCATGGCGGAACTCAAGAAACAGGGATGGGTCGTCAAGCGCGCGGGAGGGTGATAGTGACCCACAAAAAAGCCGCCATAACAGGCGGCTTTTTTGTCACGGCGACAACTGCTACTTCAACAGCGCCAACAGCCCGTTCAGGCGCCGCACGAAACTGGCCGGGTCTTCCAGTTGGCCACCTTCGGCCAACAGCGCCTGCTCGAACAGCAGATGCGCCCAGTCGGAGAAGCGCGCCTCGTCGGCCTCGTCCTTGATCCGCACCACCAGCGGGTGCTGCGGGTTGATCTCCAGCGTGGGCTTGGTGGACGGCGCCTGTTGTCCTGCGGCTTTCAGCATTCTTTCCAGGTTGCCGGACATGTCGTTCTCGCCACTCACCAGGCAGGCCGGGGAATCGGTCAGGCGGTGCGTCACGCGCACTTCCTTCACTGCCTCGCCCAGCGTAGTCTTGATTTTCTCGGTCAGCGGCTTGAATTCGCCTTCGGCCTTCTTCTGCTCTTCCTTCTCGGCTTCGTCTTCCAGCTTGCCCAAGTCGAGGTCGCCTTTGGCCACGGATTGCAGCTTCTTGCCGTCGAATTCGGTCAGGCTGCTCACCAGCCATTCATCCACGCGTTCGGCCAGCAGCAACACTTCTATGCCCTTCTTGCGGAAGATTTCCAGGTGCGGGCTGTGTTTGGCGGCCGCGAAACTGTCTGCGGTGACGTAGTAGATTTTGTCCTGGCCATCCTTCATGCGGGCGATATAGTCCTGCAGCGAAACCACCTGTTCCTCGGTATCGGCATGGGTGGAAGCGAAGCGCAGCAGGCTGGCGATTTTTTCCTTGTTGGCGAAATCCTCGGCCGGGCCTTCCTTCATCACGCGGCCGAATTCCCTCCAGAAGGTGGCATACTTTTCCTGGTCGTTTTCCGCCATGTCTTCCAGCAGGCCCAGCACCTTCTTCACCGAACCGGCGCGGATGGCGTCGATTTCCTTGCTGTGCTGGAGGATTTCGCGCGAAACGTTGAGCGGCAGGTCGGCTGAATCGATCACCCCGCGCACGAAGCGCAGGTAAGCTGGCATCAACTGTTCGGCGTCGTCCATGATGAACACGCGCCGCACATAGAGCTTGATGCCATGCCGGCGGTCGCGGTCAAACAGGTCGAACGGCGCATGGGCGGGCAGATAGAGCAGGGAAATGTATTCCTGCTTGCCCTCCACGCGATTGTGCGACCAGGCCAGCGGCTTGTCGAAATCGTGCGCAACGTGCTTGTAGAATTCCTCGTACTGCTCGTCGGCGATCTCGCTCTTGGCGCGCGCCCACAAGGCGGATGCCTGGTTGACGGTTTCATCCTCGTCGGTCGGCACCTGCTCGCCGTCCTTCCACTCGGATTTCTTCATCACGATGGGCAAGGTGATGTGGTCAGAATACTTGCGGATGACGGTCTTGATCTTCCAATCATTGAGGAATTCGTCCTCGCCTTCGCGCAGATGCAACACGATCTCCGTACCGCGCGTTGCCTTCTCCACGGTTTCCAGCGTGTAGTCGCCGGCGCCGCCGGATTCCCAGCGCACGCCGTGCTCGGAGGTCAAGCCCGCGCGGCGGGTGGTCAATGTCACCTTGTCGGCGATGATGAATGCGGAATAGAAACCCACGCCGAACTGGCCGATCAGATTGGCGTCCTTGGCCTGGTCGCCGGAAAGCTGCTCGAAAAACTCGCGCGTGCCGGACTTGGCGATGGTGCCGATGTTGTCTATCACTTCCTGCCGGCTCATGCCGATGCCGTTGTCGGTAATGGTCAGCGTACGCGCCGCTTTGTCGAAGGCGATGCGGATTTTCAGTTCGCTGTCGTTCTCGAACAGCGCCGCATCGGACAAGCCCTCGAAGCGCAGCTTGTCAGCGGCATCCGAAGCATTGGAAATCAGCTCGCGCAGGAATATCTCCTTGTTGGAATACAAGGAGTGGATCATCAGGTGCAGCAGTTGTTTAACTTCGGCCTGAAAGCCCAGAGTTTCTTTTTGGGTGGTTTCGGTGGTCATGCGTTTTCTCCCGGGATTTTATTACTTGAACAGGTATTCAAATGGAGGTGGCGGCGGAAAATTCAAGTCCCCGATGACGTAATGCGCAGAGGTGGTGGAAATGCAGAAGACTGGTTGATGCCTGAATCGAGACTAACCGGCCATTATCAAGTTAGACCTGTTCCAGCATCTTCTGATACACCATGCCCTGCAGGGCAAGGAGATCCTGGGTCTTCAGGTTCCTGAATTGCACGCCGAAGCGATGCTTGCCGTTGCTACCGCTTTCGACAGGCGCGCAGGATCTAACGATGCATTCAACCGCTGGCATAACCTCGATGTCCTGAATCTTGACGCGAAAAGCAATACGCAGGGCGCTATCTCGGTCAGCCACGCTGCCGGGAGCCATGAAGGCAGCGCCTGTCGTGCTGATATCGACGATGAGCACCGAAAAACTCTCAGTGTCTGTCTCGTCCTCCAGCTTCGACGCTGTACCGATAATGCTGAAGGTGACGCGGGTAGATTCGCGCACCGGCACTTTATGCACGAACTCCGGATAGGCGAGATGCAAATAGGGTAACGGCGTACTGCATACCTTGACTGCGTGGGTTGAAAATCCATAGGCTAGCTTGCCGGAGAAGGAGCGGACGATGATTGCCTGCTCCTCACGCACGTTGACGTTATTGCCGACGCCTCTCGGTGCCTCGGTGATCACCGTCTTGCCGACAACGAAGCCCATCAGTCGAACCTTGCATCTCTCATCGCCGTAGGCAGCCTTCACCTGGAGCAGGAGCAGATCACCGACCTTGGCTGACATCTCTTCAAACTTGCCGCGCAGACTGACGTCATCTAGCCTTGCGCGCGAGTCAAGCTCGAGCTCCCTGTCATTCTTGGTAAGGATGCCGCTCTGCCTGCGATATAGGCCGTTGTTTACCGCATTGTCGATCTGTTCCTGCGTATCGAAGACGTCACCTTCTCGCAACAGCAAAGTCTTGTCATTGTCGTAGATGTGCCAAGGCAGCGGCTTGCCGACCGACAGATCAGCAGCTGTCAGGAGGATAAACAAATCATCGTTAGCCATTACTGCGCGTCCTCGCGCCTGAACTGAGGTCATTTTTACTCCCTCTCCATCGGCCGGGGCAGCGCGCTATAGCCGCCTGCCAGAAATGCCAGCAGGTCATCAAGCGTGACGGTGCCTATCAGCCCGCCGCCATCATCTACCACAGGCAGGCGTTGTAGCCCCTTGTCCTGCATATATCGGATGGCGTCGAACACGCCGTCACTCCCCTTCACCGTCGCGAGTTTCGTCGACATGATGTCGCCTACCGTAATGACGGTGGCATCGAGTTCTGGGGCAAGGATTTCCATGACAAGATCATGGTCGGTGACGATGCCGACGGGTATGCGCCGTCCGTTACGCTCGTTGACTACCAGCACCTCGCCGACATGGTGCTGACGCATGATCTTTGCCGCCTGCAAGGCAGAATCGTCGCGTTGCACAACGATGACTTCGCGGTTACATATTTCGCCAACAGACATGATAGTTCTCGTTTCTGTTTCTTGTTTTACGGAGCTGCGTTCAAGGCTGTTCCATGGCCTTTTTGCCGGTAATCAAGACTTTCACAAGGTGCTCTTTTGTGGCCGACTGGAAACAACAGCGCAATTAAAGTGTGAGCCCAGATTTAAGACTACACTTAATCTAGGGATTTTCCCTAGTAATTGGTAGTATTATCCCTGATATTTGTAAGTTTTTGTTAGTTTCATAGCCAGCTAGTTACATGGGCTGATTAAGAATACTTGCCATGCACATCAGGCTTTGAGGACATCCTTTGCAAGATCAAATCTACCTTGGCCGCCAACCTATCCTGGATGGGAAGCAGGCAACCGTCGCCTACGAACTGCTGTTCCGTTCGGGAACCCACAATGCTTCAAATGTTACTGATGATCTTATGGCGAGCGCCAACGTCATTATCAACACCATCAGTCAGTTTGGCATTGAGCATGTATTGGGGGGCATTTGGGCTTCCTCAATGTTTCCAGCCAGCTATTGATGAGCGATCTGCTTGAACTGCTGCCACCCGAGCACATGGTGGTGGAAATCCTGGAAACCGTGGAAATCAACGAAAGCGTCATCGCCCGCTGCCGAGAGTTAAAAGCCGCTGGCTTTCGCCTTGCCTTGGACGACTTCGTCTACAACCCGAGCTATGACCCGCTGTTTGAAATTACTGACATCATCAAGTTCGATGTCATGTTGTCCTCGCGGGAGGAAATCGCACAGGGCTTGAAGGCCATCCGCAAGTATCCCCACATCAAGCTGCTGGCAGAGAAAGTCGAAAAGCAGGAGGAATTCCAGCATTTTCTCGGTACGGGATTTTCCATGTTCCAGGGTTACTTCTTCGCCAAGCCGACGGTCATGACCGCTAAGAAAGCCAGTCCCGCTCAGATGACATTGCTGCGTCTCATGGGAATGATCATGAAGGACGAAGCTGACTTACAGGTAGCAAAGGTATTTAAGGAAAGCCCACAGCTCAGCATCGGGGTGCTGCGCCTGGTGAACTCGGTCGGCATGGGGCTGCGCCAAAAAGTCGGGTCAATACAGCAAGCGCTGATCGTGCTGGGACAACGCCAATTGCTGCGCTGGGTACAGTTGCTGCTCTATTCGCAAGGCTCGGACAGCATGTCCTCCCCGATCTTCCAGCTTGCCGCTGTACGTGCCCGTTTTATTGAGCTCATCTCACAGTCACTGACAAACGAGCTCAAGCAGGCAAAAGGGTTTTCAGATCACGCATTCATGACTGGTATCTTATCGTTGGTGGATGTTGTGCTCAACATGAAAATGGAGGAAGTTATCTCAGAACTGAACCTCGTCGAAGAGATCACAGAGGCGTTACTCCAGCGCAAGGGGTTCCTTGGCAGCCTGCTGACGTTATCTGAAAAAATGGAAACTGGCGATTTTAATGGCGTATCAGCGCTAGCCCAGGAATTAGGCCTGCACGCAGATGCTCTCAACGGGGCTCAGCTTGAGGCCATTCGATGGGCGGGAAGCCTTGGTGAAGAAAGTGCCGGTTAAATCCCTCATCGCGGCACCGCACCAATGACTATCGGGACTCGCGAACTTCTGCTTCTTGACCAAAATCAGACCTGCGTGAGTTGCTGCAACACCCGCGCCACCATCATCAAACCGAACGTGGCGGTAATGGTCATCGAAGAACCGTAGCCGGCGCAGTTGAGTCCTGCGGGGTGGGCCGCCTCGTCCACGTCGCAAGCGGCATCGGAGGTGGGCATTTTCAGGGGTTCGGCGGAGAACACGCATTCGACGCCGAATTTCATTTTGGCGTCCGTCTTTTCAGAATCCTTGGCAAAGCCGTATTCGCGCCGCAGCAGGGTGCGCACGCGCGACAGCAGGGGGTCTTGCACCGTGCGGGAAAGATCGGCGACCTGAATCCGCGTCGGATCAATGCGCCCGCCCGCACCACCGGAAGTGATCAGCTTGACCTTGTTTCGCTTGCACCAGGCGATCATGGCGGCCTTGACGCGGGCGCTGTCGATGGCATCGATGACGAAGTCGTAATCGCGCCCGAGCATGGCATCGAGGTTATCGGCTGTGACGAATTCCTCGACCTGCGTCACAACGCAACGCGGGTTGATGGCGTGGATGCGCGCGGCCATGGCCGCGACCTTGGCTTTGCCGAATTCGTCGCCCAACGCTTGAATCTGGCGGTTGACGTTAGATACGGCGACGTTATCGAGATCGATCAGGGTGATGCGGCCGACAGCGCTGCGCGCCAATGCCTCCGCCGCCCAGGAACCGACGCCGCCAACGCCTACCACGCACACATGCGCCTGCTGGAAGCGCTCGAAAGCTGCCTGGCCATAGAGCCTGAGGATGCCGCCGAAGCGGCGCTCGAAATCGTCGGTGTCCGTCACGGAATGAATCAGGTTTCGAGCACGACGAAGGCCACCGCCAGCTCCTTCTCGTCGCTGATGGACAGGTGCTGGTGGCGGATGCCGCGCTGGTCGAGCAGTGCCTGCAGCGGCGGCTGGAAATCCAGCACCGGCTTGCCGAGATCGTCATGCACTACGCTGATGTTCTGGAAGCTGGCCGGCGCGCGCAGACCGGTGCCCAGCGCCTTGGCGAAAGCCTCCTTGGCGGCGAAGCGCTTGGCGAGGAACCGCGCCTTGATGTTGCTCTGCTCGAAGGCCAGCCATTCGCTCTCGGTCAGGATGCGCTGGGCGAACGCTTCGCCGTAGCGATCGAGCGAACCTTCGATGCGCGAGACTTCGACGATATCGGTGCCGATGCCGAATATCATCGTTCCGCCGTCGCCTCGACCATCAGCGCCTTGATTTCGCGCACGGCGCTTTCCCAACCGACGAACAGCGCATGGGCGACGATGGCGTGGCCGATGTTGAGTTCTTCCACGCCGGCGATGCGCGCCACCTGCTTCACGTTGTGATAATGCAGGCCATGGCCGGCGTTGACCGCCAGCCCGATGGAAACGCCGTGTCCCACGGCATGTTCGATACGATGCAATTCCTCATCGCGCTGCGCCTCGGTCACAGCATCGGCGAAAGCGCCGGTATGAATTTCCACCACCGGCGCACCGGCGGCCTTGGCGGCGTAAAGCTGGGTTTCCTCGGGGTCGATGAACAGGGACACGCGGATGCCGGCCCCGCCCAGCTGCGCGCAAACCGCCTTCACCTTGTCGAAATGCCTGACTACATCCAAGCCTCCCTCGGTGGTCAGTTCCTCGCGGCTTTCCGGCACCAGGCAGACATCCTGCGGCATCACCTGCAGGGCGATGCCGACCATCTCGTCGGTCACCGCCATTTCGAGATTCATGCGCGTTTGCAGCAGGCCGCGCAGGATATGCACATCGGCATCCTGAATGTGGCGCCTGTCTTCGCGCAGGTGCAGGGTGATGGCATCCGCCCCCGCCTGTTCGGCGCGCAGGGCGGCCTGCACCACGCTGGGGTAGCGCGTGCCGCGCGCCTGGCGCAGGGTGGCTACGTGATCGATGTTGACGCCGAGTTTTATCATAAAAATCCTACGCAAAACACCCGAGCGATGGGAGGGCAAGGCGCAGGGCATAACCAAAACCGGAGTTTACATTAGAGTAAATGAGGATTTTGGATATGCCTTGCAACGCCGCAATCGTGAGCGAAGTGTTTTGCTTACCTTTCATATCTGTTGCAGGTCTATCAAAAGTTGCCGCGTATGCAAGGGCTTGTCGCCCAGATAGTGGCCCAGCAAGGCGCGCATCAACTGCTTGCTGTGCTGCCGGGTGGCGGGATCGGCATAATCGCCGCGCGCCATATCCAGCAAGGCCTTGCCGGATAATTGTACACCCATCTCCACGCTCTCCACGGTATCCTGCGGCAGCGCGCCGCGCTCGACCATGAACACATAAGCACGCTGCGCATCCACCGGGGCACCGCTGGCATCCAGCTCCAGCGGCACAGCGTACCCCAGCTCCTGCAACAGCCGCAGCTCGAAGCGGCGCAGCACCGGGGCGATATCGTGCTGCGCGGACATCAATTCGCGCAGGGTGTCGCGGTAAAAATCGAACAGAATGTCGTGCGGGTCTTCACGCGCCAGCAGGCGCAGCAGCAGCTCGTTCAGGTAGAAACCGCAGATCAGCGCCTCGCCTTGCAGCAGCAACAGGCCTTCGCCCCATTCCAGCGAATGCAGGGTGCGCAGCTCGGACTTGCCCGACCACGCTGCCAGCAAAGGCTGGAACGACTGCAACATGCCGCGCATGGCGGAACGCGGCCGGCGCGCACCCTTGGCCACCGCCGCCACTCGCCCGAAGCGGCGGCTGAACAGCTCCACCACCAGACTGGTTTCCCGGTAGGGATACGTGTGCAGCACGAAGATCGGCTGGTTATCCTGACGGGAGATGGCGCCGCTTGCCATGCAGCGGAATCAGTAGCCCAGGCTTTTCAGCGCGCGCTCGTCGTCGGCCCAGCCGCTTTTCACCTTGACGAAGGTTTCCAGCCAGACTTTGCCGCCGAACAGTTTTTCCATGTCCTGGCGCGCCTCCATCGAGATGCGCTTGAGTTTTTCGCCGTCCTTGCCGATCAGGATGGGTTTCTGGCCTTCGCGGTCGACGATGATCGCGGCAAAAATGCGGCGCAGGTCGCCCTGCTGCTCGAATTTCTCGATCTCCACCGCGACCGCGTAAGGCACTTCCTCGCCCAGCAGGCGGAAGATTTTCTCGCGCAGCAGCTCGGCGGCAAGAAAACGCTCATTGCGGTCGGTGATCTCGTCCTCGCCGTAGATGGCGGCCTGTTCCGGCAGGTGGCTGCGCACGGTGCGCAGCAATTCGTCCAGATGCAGGCCGCGCCTGGCGCTCACCGGCACCACCGCAGTAAAGGCGAACTTGGCCGAGAGCTGCTCGATGAAAGGCAGCAATTCGGCCTTGTCCGCCAGCATGTCGGCCTTGTTGACCACCAGCAGCACCGGCATGTTGCGCGGCAGCAGCTCCAGCACTTTTTCGTCGCCTGCACCGAAGTTCAACGCCTCGACCACGAACAGCACCACGTCCACCTCGGACAGCACCTGCTGCACGGTGCGGTTCATGGAACGATTGAGCGCATTGACGTGGCGCAACTGGAAGCCCGGCGTATCGACGAAGATGTACTGCGCGTCTTCGGTGGTGTGGATGCCGAGCAGGCGGTGGCGCGTGGTCTGCGCCTTGCGCGAGGTGATGCTGAGCTTGACGCCCATTATGTGGTTGAGCAGGGTCGATTTGCCGACGTTGGGGCGGCCGACGATGGCCACCGTGCCGCACCTGAAGTCTGTCGTTGTTTCAGTCATGAGTTAATCCTTCGTAAGCCTTGCGTGCCGCTTGCTGTTCCGCCACGCGACGGCTGTTGCCTTCGCCTTCGGTGCGGATATCGAGCGCCGGGATGCGGCATTCGACACGGAATGTCTGGCAGTGCGCCTCGCCCTCGGTGGCAAATACGGCATATTCCGGCAGGCCCAGCTTGCGCCCCTGCAAATGTTCCTGCAACAGCGTCTTGGGGTCCTTGCCGATGGAGTTCGGATCGAGGTTGTCCAGCAGCGGCGAATAAAGCCGGGTCACCAGCGCTTCCGCGGCGGGGAAACCGCCGTCCAGATAGGTGGCGCCGATGATCGCTTCCAGCGCATCCGCCAGCAGCGACGGGCGGCGCCAGCCGGCGCTTTTCATCTCGCCATCGCCCAGCAGCAGGTGGCTGCCGATATCCAGTGCGGAAGCCAGATCGCTCAAGGTGGATTCCTTCACCAGATGCGCGCGCAGGCGGCTCAGGTCGCCTTCAGGCAGGTTGGGGAAACCCCGATACAGCAGGCCGGCGACCACGCAGTTGAGCACGCCATCGCCCAGAAACTCCAGGCGCTCGTTATTGGGTACGCCGTGGCTGCGATGGGTCAGCGCCTGACGCAACAGCTCCTTGCGTGCAAACACGTGGCCCAGCGCCTGGGAGAGGGCCGCCGTGCTGGTCATGGATGTTTATTCGGTCTTGGCACCGGCAGCCTCATCAGTGGACGCGGCGAAGTCAAGCAGCGCGGTGATATTGGCCACCATGGGTACCTTGACCTGATACTCCACCGATACCGTGGTATTGCCGGCATCGTCCTTGCCGATTTCCAGGTCATCCGCAGTCACGCTTTTAATATTGTCGATCAGGCGCGCGTGGTTGAAGGATGTCTGGATGTCCGCCTTGCTCATCGTCTTCAGCGAGCCGTTGCTCTTCAGCGTGGTCAGCGCCTTTTTGATGGTGAAGTATTCAATGTATGACGGCACCAGCTTCATGCCCAGAATCAAGAAAAATACGGCGCAGACTATCGTAAGACTCAGGCTCCAGAAGGTAAATCCTTTTTGATCGCGCATGGTCAGCTCCTAAAAGTTAAAGTCAGGCTGCTAATTGACTGTGTTGCCAATTCTGCCGAAATTATCGAAACTCCACCAGATAAAAAAGGCTTTGCCAACCACGTTATCCTCCGGCACGAACCCCCAGAAACGGCTGTCGTTGCTGTTGTCGCGGTTGTCGCCCATGACGAAGTAATGCCCCTGCGGCACGGTCACCTCGCCATCCACGACCGGGTTGCCCTCGTCGATCAGGATGTCGTGATTATGCTCGCCCAATTGCTCCTTGTAACGCTTGACGCTGACCTGGTTGAGGCCGGGGGCGACATAGCTGTAATCGCCGTCTAGCTTCGTCTCCAGCGGCTGGCCGTTGATGCTGAGATGTTTGTCACGATATTCGATTTTGTCCCCCGGCAGGCCGACCACGCGCTTGATGTAATCAAGCGAAGGATCCTTGGGGAAATGGAATACCATCACTTCGCCGCGTTGCGGGTGCTTCATCTCGAGGAAAGTATGGTTGAGCACGGGAACGCGCAGGCCGTAAGTGAACTTGTTGACCAGGATGAAATCGCCCACCAGCAGCGTCGGCATCATGGAGCCGGAAGGTATCTTGAACGGCTCGACGATAAACGAGCGGATCAGGAACACCACCAGGATCACCGGGAAAAAGCTCCTGGCGTATTCCACCAGCACCGGCTGGCCCGCGTCCGCTGCGCGTTTCTTCGCCCAGAACAGCGCATCCAGCGCAGAAACGATGCCGGTCAGCAGCAGTGCCGCCAGCATGAACAAAGCAAAATTCATTATTTATCCTCAACTCTCAAAATCGCCAGGAACGCTTCCTGCGGAATTTCCACATTGCCCACCTGCTTCATGCGCTTCTTGCCTTCCTTCTGTTTTTCCAGCAGCTTCTTCTTGCGCGTAATGTCGCCGCCGTAGCACTTGGCCAGCACGTTCTTGCGCATGGCTTTCACCGTTTCGCGCGCGATGATGTTGGCGCCGATGGAGGCCTGGATCGCCACGTCGAACATCTGGCGCGGAATCAGTTCGCGCATCTTAGACGCCAGTTCGCGCCCACGATAAATGCTGTTGGCGCGGTGCACGATCAGCGACAGCGCATCCACGCGCTCGCCGTTCACCATGATATCCAGCTTCACCAGATCGGCCGCGCGGAATTCCAGGAATTCGTAATCCAGGGACGCATAGCCGCGCGAAGTGGATTTGAGTTTGTCGAAGAAATCCATCACCACTTCGTTCAGCGGCATTTCATAGGTCAGCATCACCTGCCTGCCCATGTACTGCATGTTGCGCTGCACGCCGCGCTTGTTGTTGCACAGCGTCATCACCGAACCGACATATTCCTGCGGCATGAGGATGGTGGCGGTGATGATGGGCTCGCGGATTTCCTCGATGCGCGACGGCTCCGGCAGTTTCGCCGGGTTTTCCACGCGCAGCACTTCGCCGCCCTTGGTCACCACCTCGTACACCACTGTCGGCGCGGTGGTGATGAGATCCATGTCGTATTCGCGCTCCAGCCGCTCCTGTACGATTTCCATGTGCAGCAGGCCGAGGAAACCGCAACGGAAGCCAAAACCCAGGGCCTGCGAAACTTCCGGCTCGAACTGCAGCGAAGCATCGTTCAGGCGCAATTTCTGCAGCGCGTCACGCAGCGCGTCGTACTGGTTGGTTTCCACCGGATAGAGGCCGGCGAACACCTGCGGCTTGATCTCCTTGAAGCCCGCCAGCGCCTGCTCCGCGCGCCGGTCGGCCAGAGTGACGGTGTCGCCTACCTTGGCGTCCTGCAGGTCTTTGATGCCGGCAATGATGAAGCCGACTTCGCCGGCGGACAGCGATGTTTTCTGCCGCGATTTCGGCGTGAACACGCCGACCTGCTCGCACAGGTGCTGCGCGCCGGTCGCCATCAGGCGGATTTTGTCCTTGGGCTTGAGCTGCCCGTCGAACACCCGCACCAGCATGATGACGCCCACATAATTATCGAACCAGGAGTCTATGATCAGCGCCTTCAGTAGTGCTTCCGGATCGCCCACCGGCGGCGGGATACGCGCCACCACGGCCTCCAGCACGTCTTCCACGCCGAAGCCGGTCTTGGCCGAACAGCGCACCGCATCGGTCGCTTCCACGCCGATGATGTCCTCAATTTCCTGGATCACGCGCTCGGGATCGGCGGAAGGCAGGTCTATCTTGTTCAGCACCGGCACCACTTCCACGCCCTGCTCGATGGCGGTATAGCAGTTGGCCACGCTTTGCGCCTCCACCCCTTGCGACGCATCTACTACCAGCAATGCGCCTTCGCAGGCCGCCAGCGAACGCGAAACCTCGTAGGAGAAATCGACATGGCCGGGCGTGTCGATCAGGTTGAACTGGTATACCTGCCCGTCGCGCGCGGTGTAGCTCAGCGCCGCAGTCTGCGCCTTGATGGTGATGCCGCGCTCGCGCTCCAGATCCATGGAATCCAGCACCTGCGCCTCCATCTCGCGGTCGGCCAGGCCGCCGCACAGATGAATAATGCGATCCGCCAGCGTGGATTTGCCGTGGTCGATGTGCGCGATGATGGAAAAATTGCGAATGTTCTTCATGGCATCCAATAAGAAGGGCGCCGAAGCGCCCCTTGCTTTCTTTAACAGACTGTTCGGGTGCGGATTTTACCCGAATCTGCCGGATTCCGCACCCAAGCTTAGCGCGACTACTTGCCGTTCACCTTCACCGGCACGTACAGCGTGCTGTCGCCGCGCAGCAACAGCAGTGCCACAGTCTTGCCGCTCGGCACAGCATTGATGGCCTTGTTGAACTGCTCCAGCGTGCTGACTTCGCTGTTGTTCACTGCCAGCACCACATCTCCGCGACGAATGCCGGATTGCGCGGCGGAACCTTGCGCATCGGTCACCAGCAGACCGGCCTTGCCGTTGAGCTTTTTCTTCTGCTGTGGCGTCAGTTCCTTCAGTACCAGACCTATGCGGTTGGGCTCAGCCTTGGCCGGACCACGCTGCGGGGCTGTGGCTTCATCCTTATCCTGCGGCATTTCCCCCACCGTGAGTTGCAGGTTGCGTGTCGCTCCCTTGCGCATGATTTCCACTGTCACGTCTTTGCCCGGCTTGGTCGCGCCGACGATGCGCGGCAGGTCGGAAGAAACGTTGATCGGCTTGCCATCGAACCTGATGATGGCATCGCCCGCTTCCAGCCCCGCCTTCTCCGCCGGACTGCCTTTCTCGATGCCTGCCACCAGCGCGCCGTTGGTGTTCTTCATGCCAAAAGATTCGGCCAGCTCCTTGGTGATTTCCTGAATGGCGATGCCGAGCCAGCCGCGCGCCACCTTGCCGCTGGACTTGAGCTGGCTAGTGACATCGATGGCCACATCGATCGGGATGGCGAAGGACAGCCCCATGTAGCCACCGGAACGGCTGTAAATCTGCGAATTGATGCCGATCACTTCGCCCTTCAGGTTGAACAGCGGCCCGCCGGAGTTGCCGGGATTGATCGCCACATCGGTCTGGATGAACGGCACGTAGTTTTCCTGCGGCAAGGCGCGCCCCTTGGCGCTGACGATGCCAGCAGTGACGGTGTTTTCCAGCCCGAACGGCGAGCCGATCGCAACCACCCACTCGCCCACCTTCATCTGGTTCGGGTCGCCCATGGTCACTCTGGGCAAATTGGTGGCGTCTATCTTGACCAGCGCGACGTCGCTGCGGCGATCGGCACCGATGATTTTCGCCTTGAATTCGCGCCTGTCAGTCAGCTTGACGATCACTTCGTCCGCCTCGTTCACCACATGCGCATTGGTCAGAATATAGCCATCGCTGCTGATGATGAAGCCGGAACCGAGCGACTGCGTCTTGTAGTCCTGCCCTCCGCCCTGGCCGCCAGGCGGCGCAAAGCGGCGGAAGAACTCGTAGAACGGATCGTCCTCCGGCACGTTGGGAAACGGCATCATGTTCTGGCCGCCGCCATGCACGGTTTGCGTAATGCTGATATTGACCACCGCCGGCCCCTGCTTCTCAGCCAGTTCGGTAAAGTCCGGCAGCTCCTTGGCAAGAGCAGAGGTCACGCAGGAAAACGTAAAAAAAACTACCGCGAGCAAATTTCTGATCATCGATTCACCTTTATTGATTCACTATGACTGACAAACATTCTTGCGACTGCAATCCTCGGCGTGCCGCAGAATCACTGGCCGGTAGCGCGCGTCCATGCCACGTCCGGCCGCATGGCCCTTGAGCCAGAGCAATCCGAGCAACAAGCCGGCAACGGCGCCCAGCACCGAATACAAATCCCTAGCTGCGGCAGCGGGAGCCAGCCCGGTGCCGAGTGCCGTGCCAGCCAGCAATGCCAGCAACGGCATGCCATACACCGCCAGCGAACTCGCCAGCAGCGCTTTTTCCTCGACCCCGACCACCACGTTGTCGCCGGCACGGGCGGCTATCCCGTTGCTCGCCTGGAACATGCTTTGGCGATGGCCGAACAATCTGCCCCACAACGAGATACCACAGCCGCGCGTCTGTCCGCATAACCCGCAGGGGCTGCGCCGGACGATTTCAAGGTAAGCCTGGTCTTGATCCACGCGTATGACTACTGCCTGTTCTTCAATCATAAGAGCCTATTTTCCGAACGATTATTTCTTGAAGCTTACTGCGCTGGCGATTTGCCTGACGGTGGCTTCCGGCACTTCGCCCACGACGATGACCTGACGACCTTCGATGGTGCTGGCGAAGAAATTGGTGGCGCCTTGCACGAAGTGTCCCACCCTGGGTGGCACGTTCTTGCCGAGCGGCTCGATAAACAACGAAACCGAGGCCAGGCCATCGGAAAACACCAGGTGATTGACCGCCGCCGTTTTGCCCGGCACGTTGCGGCGCACGTGCTCAACCTTGCGGAAACCTGCCGGCAACTGGCCGATGACCCAATCGTCTTCCTCGGCGCCGGTCGGCGTTACTTTCTCATCCGGCTGCATGAGGTAAATCTTGCCCCTGTCCACATTGGGATGGAACCAGTCCATGTCGGAGTTCTCGATCAGGACGAGCTGATTGAAGGCGATCTGTTCGACCATCTCGTTTTTCTCGTTCATCATGACCGATCTGAGCAGCAGCCCGGACTGTCGATCGACACAAAAAATGTAGCCGTAGCGCAGCTTGTCGCGCGGATCGAGCTGGATGTTGACGCCATCCCGGCCACCGACACGCTCCTGGCCGGTCTGCCTGATCTGGTAGCTGGCCTTGAGGCCGTCGCTGAGCGCCGGCAAAACAGCCGGGAAGCTGCTCTGTACGCGGCGCTTCTCTATCATCACCTTTTCGCTCTTGGGCTGATAAATCACGGCATCCTTGCCCTGGCGCAACACTTCACGCGGCGCGCCATCCAGCACCACCAGCCGGGCAAATTCGCCGGCGCCATAGTTGGTGTGCATGATCTGGAAGGAGCTGACGTTCGGTCCTGCCTGATAAACGAACACGCCTTTGTAGTTAAGCCGGTGCGCGGCCTCCGCGGCCTTTTCCAGTTGCAGCCACGGGTCTTCCGTCACCTCCTGGCCTGCCGCATGCCCCAGCAGGGGAGCGACCAGCAGGCAGAGCAGCATCTTGCGCATCAGTTACCGTTCCCCGCGAATGCCACCGGGCGTATGTAGCTGGCGGCCTGCATATCGCCGCTGGATGAAAATTCCTGGTGGGCGAGCAGGTAAGAATTCATGACTTCAGGGGAAACATTGTTCTGGGCTAGGCTGGGGCTAAGGGCTTGTTCCGGCGTTTGCAGATGCTGCTGGCTCCATGCCATCCAGCCGACAAAAGCGACCGCGGCAACGGCCGCTCCGGCGGACAACATGAAAGGAGGTTTAACCAGGCGCGCCGCACCGTTACGCGGCGCAAGCACCGTAGGCTCCTGTTCCAGCTTTTGCAGCAGCCGCTCGCGGAAACCCGCATGCAGACAACAATTGCCGCGCAAGGTGTCGCCGATCAGATGGTAAGTCGACCAGGATGCGCCCAGTTCAGCGTCACTCTTCAGCGCCGTAAACAGATGTTGCGAGGAATCCGCGTCGAGTTCGTCGTCCATCAGGGCAGAAATTTGTTCTTTCATCACCATCTCCTGTTTTCTGAGGTGCCCAGCAAGGGGCGCAGTTTCTGGGCAATCGTTTCGCGCGCACGGAAAATCCGCGAACGCACGGTACCGATCGGGCAGTCCATCAGGGCTGCGATTTCTTCATAACTCAGCCCTTCAATTTCTCGTAAGGTAATGGCCGTGCGCAATTCTTCAGGCAACGATGCCACTGTATCGTTCACGGTTTTGGCAATTTCTTTGGTCAGGAGTTCAGTTTCCGGCGTCTCCATGGTGCGCAATTCATCGCCATCCTCGAAATTCTCGGCGTCTTCCACCTCGATCTCGTTGAAAGTCTGCGGCCGCCGGCCCATCGCCACCAGATAGTTCTTGGCGGTGTTGATGCCGATGCGATACAGCCAGGTGTAGAACGCGCTTTCGCCGCGGAAGTTGGGCAGCGCGCGGTAAGCCTTGATAAAGGCTTCCTGCACCACATCCTCGACTTCCGCCTGATCGCGTATCATGCGCGACAGCAAGCGCCCCAGCTTGCGCTGGTATTTTTCCACCAGCAAACCGAAGGCATGCTTGTCGCCGCGCTGGGCGCGCTCGACCAGCACCTGATCAACTTCACGGTCGCCCATGCGGGCACACTCCCTGATTTTTTTATGAAAAACGTTCTTCTTAGTATACCGTGCCGAGCAACAGGCCAGAACACCCGTCGTGAGTTCATGCCCTATACGTGGTTAGCAGACCCCGCTACACTAGAATTAGTTCACTGATTGTTCATTCTGGATACGGATTACATCTTGCTACGTTTTGACGCTCTCATTATCGGCAGCGGCCTTGCCGGCCTCGCCCTGGCGCTGCAACTCGCGCCGCACAAAAAAGTCTGCCTGGTCACCAAACGCGCCCTCAACGACAGTTCCAGCAGCTGGGCGCAGGGAGGAATCGCCGCTGTGCTGGCGGACGACGACTCCATTGCGGCACACATCCAGGATACGCTGACCGCCGGCGCCGGATTGTGCGATCCGGTGGTCACGCGCTTCGTCGTCGAGCACGGGCGCGAAACGGTGGAATGGCTCATCGGTCAGGGCGTGCCGTTTACCCGCGAGGAAGATGACAGCGGCTACCATCTGACACGTGAAGGCGGCCACAGCAAGCGGCGCGTGATCCATGCCGCCGATGCCACCGGCCGCGCGGTGCAGGAAACCCTGGCCGACAAGGTAAGGCTACACCCCAACATCACGCTGCTGGAAGAGCACATCGCGGTGGACCTGATCACGGCAAAAAAACTGGGCAAGCGCAAAGACCGCTGCCTGGGTGCCTATGTCCTCGACAAGGTGCATGGCAAGGTAATCACCATCAGCGCCGCACATACCGTGCTCGCCACCGGCGGCGCGGGCAAGGTCTACCTCTACACCACCAATCCTGACGTCGCCACCGGCGACGGTGTGGCGATGGCCTGGCGCGCCGGCTGCCGGGTGGCGAACATGGAGTTCATCCAGTTTCACCCCACCTGTCTCTACCATCCGCAGGCCAAGTCATTCCTGATTACCGAGGCAGTGCGCGGCGAAGGCGGCCTGCTGAAGCTGCCAGACGGCACGCGCTTCATGCCGGCACATGACGCACGCGCCGAACTCGCGCCGCGCGACGTGGTGGCGCGCGCCATCGACTTCGAGATCAAGAAACATGGCCTGGATTGCGTCTACCTGGACATTTCGCACAAACCGGTGGATTTCGTGCTGTCGCACTTCCCCACCATCTACCAGCGCTGCCTGGAGTTCGGCATCGACATCACCAAACAGCCCATCCCGGTGGTGCCGGCGGTGCACTTCAGTTGCGGCGGCGTAATGACCGACAGCGTCGGCGGCACCGACATCCCTGACCTTTACGCCATCGGCGAGACCGCCTGCACCGGCCTGCACGGAGCAAACCGGCTGGCCAGCAACTCGCTGCTGGAATGTCTGGTGTTCGCCCAGTCCGCCGCCCGCGATATCCTCAGCAAGCCCGAGACCGAGGAGTTGCAACTGCCGTACTGGGACGAGTCGCGCGTCGCCGATGCCGACGAGGAAATCATCATCGCGCACAACTGGGACGAGCTGCGCCGCTTTATGTGGAATTACGTCGGCATCGTACGCACTGACAAGCGCCTGGAGCGCGCCCTGCACCGCATCCACCTGCTGCGCGACGAAGTGCACGAGTTCTACAGCCACTTCCGCATCAGCAACGATTTGATCGAACTGAGGAATTTATTACAGGTCGCAGAACTGATCGTCAAATGCGCCATGGAACGCCACGAAAGCCGCGGCCTGCATTACAGCAAGGATTATCCGGAAACGCTGCCGGACGCCATCCCTTCCGTGCTCACGCCGTCAAACTATTACAGCCTGCTGGATAGCGAGCACGGGCACCATCGGCATAATTAGCCGGGTGCTGTTTTCGCTTCCTTATTCCAGCCGCCGCCCATGGCCTTGAACAGATCGGCAATGGCTGCGCGCTGGGCCTGCTCGGCGGCAGTGAGATTCAGTTCGGCCTGCAACAGGTTGCGTTCGGCATCCAGCACTTCAAGCTGGCTGGAGATGCCGTTGTCATAGCGCAGCTTGGCCAGGACCAGCGCCTTTTGCAGCGCTTCCACATGCGCACGTTCGGCGGCCAGCACCTCGCGCGCCGATTGCTGGGCGGCCAGCGCGTCCTGCACATCGCGGAAAGCATTGGCGATGGCCAGCCGGTATTGCGCCAGCGCTTGTTCCTCGCGTGCTTTTGCCACGTCCACCGAGGCTCCGATGCGTTTGGCTCCGAAGATGGGCTGCGTCAGTTCAGCGGCAAAGCGGAAGATGCGCGCCGGGCCGAAGAACAAATCAGCCAGTGACCTGCTCTCGCCGCCGAAAAATCCGGTGAGCGTGATGGACGGGTAATAGGCTGCACGCGCTACGCCGATATTGGCGTTGGCGGCGATCAGCTTTTGTTCGGCCTCACGCAAGTCCGGGCGGCGCAGCAGCAATTCCGATGGCAGCCCGGCGGGCACGACGGGATCGGCCAGCGCTGCCGGCGCGCCGCGCGCGATGCTGCCTTCCACCAAATCACGCGGCGAGCGTCCCAGCAACACTGCCAGCGCATTCTGCTGTTGCGTGCGCTGACGCTCCAGTGCCGGAATTTGCGCCTGCACCGCAGCCAGATCAGCCTCCACCTGGCGCACCTCGAATTCGGACGATACGCCGCCCTGCATGCGCAGTTGCTGCAGCTTGAGGGAGGCCAGACGGGTTTCCTGCGTGCGGCGTGTAGTGGCAATCTGCGCATCCAACGCAAGCAGAGCGAAATAACCTTGCGCCAGCTGGGCGGTAAGCGTGTTGCGCACCGTGTCACGCGCCGCCTCCGAGGCCAGCAATTCGGCGCGGGCAGCGGCACTGGCGCCGCGCAGCTTGCCCCATAGGTCGAGTTCATAGGTGGCGTTGATGCGCACCGCGTAATCCCTGGATTTCGCGCTGAATGTCGGTGGCAATGGATTAGTGCCGCGCTGCGTGCTGCGCGTGTATGACGGCGTGAAGGTGCCGGTCAGCGTCGGTTCACGCTCGACGTCGGCCAGTGTGAGTTGCGCCGTGGCTTCGTCTATGCGCGCTGTGGCGACGGCGATATCTTCGTTATGTGCCAGCGCTTCCTCGATCAATTGATTGAGCGTGGCATCACCGTATAGCGTCCACCATTGGGCATGGTCGAAAGCCACAGCATGGGCCGGCAATCCGGGCCAGGCTTGCGGCGCCTCAAGCGCCGGACGCTCAAAGGCCGGAAACAGGTTCAGGTTGGCGCAACCGGCAAGCATCAGGGCGGTGGCGAGTGCCGCGAGTCTGGTCTTATTCATGCGGCGTTCCTTCGGCCTTGTTGTTGGCACGCGGTTCATGCTGGTGTTGCACATCCAGCAGCTTGAAAAACAGCGGGACGAAAAATATCGCGAGGAAAGTCGCCGCCATCATGCCGCCCATGACTCCCGTACCCACCGACTGCCGCGCACCAGCGCCAGCACCGGTAGAGAACGCCAGCGGCATCACGCCGAGGATAAAGGCCAGCGAGGTCATCAGGATGGGGCGGAAGCGCAGCCGCGCCGCTTCCAGCACCGCATCGACGATGCTCATGCTGTCTTCCTTCTGCTTCATCAGTGCGAATTCCACGATCAGGATAGCATTCTTCGCGGCCAGCCCGAGCAAGGTCACCAAACCGATCTGGAAATACACGTCGTTGGTGAGCGGCGGAATCGGCACGCCCGGCAGCAGGATGGAAAAAGCCAGATTGCGCACCCAGACGATGGCCAACGCCCCAAATACGCCGAACGGTAACGCCAGCAATACTGATAACGGCAGCAGCCAGTGCTCATACAGTGCGGCAAGAATGAAGAACATCATGATCGCGGCCAGAACCAGCGCGACATTGGACGCCCCGCCGGTGCGCTTTTCCTGGTATGAAGCGCCGCTCCACTCGTAGGAAAAATCAGGCGGCAACACTTCCTGCATCAACTTTTCCACATGGGCGATAGCCTCGCCGGAACTTATGCCGGGCGCGGCGTTGCCGAATATTTTCACTGCCGGCAGATTATTGAAACGCGTCAGCGTATCCGGGCCCGTGCTGTACTTGACGCTGGCTATGGCCGACAGCGGAACCATTTTGCCGCCGGCGGAACGCACATACAGCGCGGAAACATCCTCCGGCTTGCGGCGATATTCCTGGTCGGCGGACAGCAGCACCTGCCAGGTACGGCCATACTTGTTGAAATCGTTGACGTAGTAAGTCCCCAGCGTGGCGGAAAGCGTGTTGAACACATCCTGCAAATCCACCCCCAGGGCAGCGGCACGGCTGCGATCCACGTCCACATAAAGCTGCGGAGAATTGGCCCGCCACAAGGTCTGCACAAAAGCGAACGAACGGTCTTTGGCAGCGGCCGCGATAAACTTTTGCGTTACCTCGTTCAGCCGCTTGGCCCCACCCTCGCCCTTGTTCTGGATATTCACCTCGAAACCGCCGGCATTGCCCAGGCCGAAAATCGCCGGCGGATTGAAAGCCAACACCAGCGCTTCCTTGATGCCGGCAGTTTTCCCATACAACTCGCCCACCATGGCAGCGCTCGGCATGTTGCGTTCATCCCACGGTTTCTGCGTGGAGAAAATGGTCGCGGCGCTGTTCTTGAACGAGCCACCGAGGAAGTCCATACCGGTAAAAGCCACCGAATACTCGTTGTTGGGATTGGAACGGATGGCTTCGGTCACCTTGCCCACCACGCGGTCGGTGCGCTCCAGGCTGGCGCCATCCGGCAGGAATACCGCGCCGATGTAATAGCCCTGATCTTCATCCGGCACCAGCGAGGTCGGCGTGGTGCGCCACAACTGGGTAGTAACCGCGACCATGCCGGCAAACAGCAGCAGGCCAATCACGCTGCGTTTTAGCAACCAGCCCACCCCGGCGGTATAGCGGCCAGTCAGCCAGGCAAAAAAACGGTTGAACAGGCGGAAGAACCTGCCCACCTGCTTGTGCTCGGGCTTGAGGATGAGGGCACACAGGGCGGGTGTCAGCGTCAGCGCCACCAGCGCGGAGATGATGACAGAGATCGAAATGGTGATGGCAAACTGGCGGTAAAGCTCGCCCGCCAGACCACCCATGAAGGCAATCGGCACGAACACCGCGGTCAGCACCAGCATGATGGCAATGATCGGGCTGGTGACTTCACGCATGGCCTCGATCGCCGCGCCTCTGGGCGAAAGCCCGCGCTCATGCATCAGGCGCTCGGCGTTCTCCAACACGACGATGGCGTCATCCACCACAATGCCGATGGACAGCACCATGCCGAACAGCGTCAGCGTGTTGATGGAATAACCCAGCACATGCAACCCGGCGAAAGTGCCGATGAGCGATACCGGAACCGCCAGCGTCGGAATCAGCGTGGCACGGAAATTCTGCAGAAACAGCAACACCACCAGGAACACCAGCACCATGGCTTCGAACAGCGTCTTCACCACCTCGCGGATGGACACCTCGACAAAGCGCGTGGTGTCATACACGGCCGCGCGCTCCAGGCCAGCCGGAAAGCCCTTGGCCAGTTCCGCCACGGTTCTGTTGACTTCTTCCGCCACGCCCAGCGCATTGGCGCCCGGCTGCAGGAATATGCCCATCAGCGTGGCCTGTTTGCCGTTGACGCGGCCGATGAAGTCGTAGTTTTTGGAACCCATCTCCACCCGTGCGATGTCTGCCAGTCTCACCTGCGAGCCTTTGGCGTCGGCGCGGACTATGATCTGCTCAAACTGCCTGGGATCGCTCAGCCGCCCTTGTGCAGCGATGGTGTAGACCAGTTCCTGACCGTTGGCGGTCGGCGGCTGACCGATCTTACCTGGCGCGAACTGGGCATTCTGGCTACGGATGGCAGCCGCCACCTCATTCACGGAAATGCCCAGATTGGTCATGCGTTCCGGCTTGAGCCAGACGCGCATGGCGTAATCCTTGGCACCGAAAATCTGCACGTTGGTGGTGCCAGGAATGCGCTTGATGCGATCCAACACGTTGAGCGTGACGTAGTTGCTGGTGTACAGATTATCGTAACGGCCGTCCGGCGAATAAAAAGCTATCACCTGCAGGAAGGACGACGAACCTTTCTCCACCGTCACGCCCTGGCGGCGGACTTCTTCCGGCAAGCGCGCCTCGGCCTGCTTGACGCGGTTGTTGACATTGAGCGCGGCCTGATCGGCATCCGCGCCGATATTGAAGGTAATCTGGATTTCCACTGCGCCGTTGGAGGCCGAGGTGGAACTCATATACATCATGTGCTCTACGCCGTTGATCTGCGATTCCAGCGGCGCGGCCACGGTCTGCTCCAGCACCTCGGCGGATGCGCCGGGATATACCGCGCGTACCGTCACCACTGGTGGCGCGATTTCGGGATATTGGGCAATGGGCAATATCTTCATCGACGCCAGGCCGGCAATCACGATGAAAATGGAAAGCACGGCCGCGAAAATCGGGCGGTCGATGAAGAATTTCGAGATCATTGCGGCGACCTTTTAATGCTTGCGCGCCGCTTCAGGCGCGGGAGTGATTTTGGCTGCATTGGCCTCTACGACTTTCACCAATGCTCCAGGGCCGATCTTGACCACGCCATCCACGATCACACGCTCGCCGGCTTGCAGGCCCTTGTTGATCACCCAGGAATCACCGCTCCACTCGCCCACCTCCACCGGATGAATTTCAACCTTGTTTTCAGCGTTAGCCACAAACACGAACTTGCCCTGCGGCCCCTCCAGCACTGCACGCTGCGGCACCAGCATGGCATTCACGCGTTGTGCGCCGGTCAGCGTCGCCCGCACGAACTGGCCGGGGCGCAGCATGCCCTCAGGATTCGGCAACTGGGCGCGTGCTTCGCTGGTGCCCGTGGTGGTATTGATACGGATATCGGAGAAGTTCATCTTGCCTGCCCTGGCATAAGTACTGCCGTCGGCGAGTTTCACCGCAACATCGAACATGCCATCCCTGGGCAGTACCAGACGTCCGGCGGCAGCGTCGCTATCGAGCTTCAAGCGCTCGTTGTCGGACACGCCGAAACTGGCGTAGATCGGGTCCATCTGCGTCACCGTGGTGAGCAGCACATCGGGGCCTGAGATCAGGCTACCTTCCGTCACCTGCACCCGACCGGCGATACCCGAAATTGGCGCCTCAACACGGGTATAGGACAGGTTCAGGCGTGCATCGGTGACCCGGGTTCTGATTGACTTCACATCCGTCGCCGCAATCTGCTCGGCGGACAACGCGTCGTCGTAATCCCTTTGTGCAATCGCATGCGCCTCTATCAGCGGCTTTAACCGGGCCGAGTCGCGCTCTGCTTTTACCATGCGCGCCTCGGCACTTGCCAGATCGGCCTCGGCACGCGCCAGTGCTGCCTGGAACGGCGCCGGATCAATGCTAAACAGGGACTGTCCAACCTTGACTGGCGCGCCCTCAACGTAATTGCGCTTGAGCAGAATGCCCGTCACTCGCGCCCGCACTTCGATGTCACGTACACCGGCAATCTGGCCGGTGTATTCCAGCGTCACCGGCACTGTCTGCGGCTGTACCGTCACTGTCGTCACTTCCGTTGGCGGCTTGGCGGCCATGCCGCCATGTCCGACCAGCTGCTCGCTGTTCGGTTTGCATGCAGCGAGGCTGAGCGCCAGCATTATGACAGCAGCTGTTCGCAGCACCTGAAGGCGCGTGGTACTCAAAGATGGATACAGCATGGCGGCTTCCTTGGCTTTCTTGCTTTAGGTTCGAATTTCGTGCTAATGTTACATACATTCATGAATGTATGTAAAGTCATATTTCAAATATGGTCAGACGCACCAAAGAAGACGCAGAAGCCACCCGCCACCAGATACTGGATGCGGCAGAAACCGTGTTCACCGAGAAAGGCGTGGCGCGCACTTCGCTTGCCGATATTGCCACCGCAGCCGGCGTCACGCGCGGCGCGATTTACTGGCATTTCAAGAACAAGGCCGACCTGTTCCACGCCATGCTGGAGCGCGTCAAGATGCCGATGGACGAAATGATCGGCCAGTTAAGCGTCGAGCAACTGGCCAACCCGCTGGCCTTCCTGCGCAGCGGCACATTGAGCGTGCTCGACCGCGTCGCCACCGATGTCCAGACCCGGCGCGTGTTTGATATCGTCATACACAAATGCGAACTGGTCGACGAGATGGCGGTGGCACGTGAACGCCACCTGGAAAGTCGGGCAGGCTGTCTGAGCCAAATCGAGGAAGGTGTCTGCGCCGCCATCGCCCAAGGCGCCCTGCCGAAAACGCTGGATCCGCACAGCGCGGCCATCGGCCTGCATGCGCTGATTGACGGGTTGATTTCCAACTGGGTGCTGCATCCGGATTCTTTCTCGCTCAGCAGGGAAGCCGGAAAAATTATCGACATCTACCTCGCAGGACTAGGCAATCTTCCCCACTAAGCGCCCTGTAACGCCCATGGCAAGACCCGCAGGGATCGCACGGTTCATAAACCCCCGCCTCCTTCGATCGTGATGGAACTCGGCCGTTATCGGGGATCACCGACCGCCACCTGACCTGGCAGCAAGGCATTTATTATTTTGGACTGTCTTCCATGCCTTGCATGGGTATTGCGTAGCCAGAGACTATCCATTGATCCTGTCCGTGGCTCAACAGATCCTCTGCCCGTCCCGCAGGCAACGGCCGACTGAACAGGAATCCTTGCATTCTGCTGCAGCCGTTGCTGCGCAGAAACTCCAGCTGTTCCATGGTTTCCACGCCCTCGGCAATCAGGTGCATGTTCAGGCTGTCGCCCATGGCAATGATGGCCTGAGTAATGGCGACATCGTCGCTGTCATGCGGGATGTCCCGGACGAAGCTGCGGTCAATCTTCAGGGTATTGATGGGGAAGCGTTTCAGGTAGTTCATGGACGAATAACCGGTGCCGAAATCGTCGATGGAAATGCGGATGCCGGCCTGGCGCAGCCTGCCCAATTTCTGCATGAGGGACTCGGAGTGCTCCATGATGGCGCTCTCAGTCAGCTCCAGATCCAGCAGGTGCGGGGATATGCCGCTTTCGGCCGCTATCCCGAGTATCCTGTCGACAATATCGGGTTCCCGCAGCTGGCGCGCGGCGAGGTTGATGCCGATAGTCAGGTCGGCTGCGTAGGCCTGCTGCCAGGCCATGGCCTGCCTACAGGCTGTGCGCAGCACCCATTCGCCGATGGGAACGATGAGGCCGGTCTCCTCCGCAATCGGAATGAATTCGTCGGGGCCGATCATGCCCATTTCCGGGTGTTGCCAGCGCAACAGGGCCTCGAATCCGACGATGCGGTGCGTTTCCACGTCCACCTGCGGTTGGTAGTACACCAACAGTTCGTTCCGTTCCAGCACATGGCGCAGGCTATTTTCCATGGCCAGGCGTTTGCGCGCGCACTGCTCCATCTCGGCGTTGTAGTGCTGATAGTTGTTTTTGCCGAGCGCCTTGGCGTGGTACATCGCGGTATCGGCACTGCGTAACAGACCGGAAAGGTCCCGGGCATGGTCGGGGCAGAGGCTGATGCCGATGCTAGCGCCGATGTAGATTTCGTTTTCTTCCAGATGGAATACTTTCGACAAAGCCCAAACAGCCTCAGACGCGATGGCTTCCACTTGCTGGACATCGGCCAGATTTTCCAGGATGACCGCAAACTCGTCGCCGCCGATGCGGCAAATGATGTCCTTCTCGCGCATCGCCTGCATGAGGCGCTGCGCTGCGGCGCGCAGCAGCAAGTCGCCAACGCGGTGGCCGAGCGTGTCGTTGACGGTCTTGAAGTTGTCGAGGTCGATGAACATCAGGGCCATGAATTTGTCTGATTTCAATGTATCGTCAAGGATGGCAGCCAGGTGGGCGGTGAAGAAGTTGCGGTTGGGCAGCAGGGTAATGCCGTCGTAGTGGGCAAGGTGATCGAGGCGATTTTCCGCCTGCAGACGCTGCGCCAGTTCGGCTTCCAGCGCGGCCTTGTGCTGCTGAACTTGTTCCAGCATGTTGTTGAATCCGCTCGCCAGCATGCCGAGCTCATCGCGCGAGGAGTGCGCCATGCGCACTGAGTAATCGCTGTTGCTGGAAACCCGCTGCATCAGCGCGCTCATGAGCAGTATAGGCTGCGTGATGGTACGATAAAGCGGCCTGAGCAGCAGCCCGGCAAAAGCGAGCGCCATAATGCCGGCAAGCAGGGTGATGGCGCCATACAGGGCGAGATGCGCGTACAGCTGGTTGAAATTGGCTTCCAGCACGAGTTGGCCGGCGTGTCTGCCATTGAGCAGGATATCCTGCGACAGAGTCAGGCCGGACCAATCGAACTGGGCTCCCTGTCCGATGAGTCGCCGCAGTGTTTCCCGGTGGCCGATGCCTGGCCTGCTGTACTCGGCGAACTGCATGCCATCCGGCAGGAAAATGGCGGCACGATCAACGCTGGGCGAGGCATGCAGTGCAGCCAGCACTTCGTTCGCCACACGCGGGTCGTTGAATGCCAGCGCGGCTGCGCTGTTATCCCCGATAATGCGCGTCTGTACCGAGAGTTCCGCTGCCTGATTCTGGCGGAAGGAGAAAAACTCGTAAGTCATCATCACCATGAGCATCATCGCCAGGGCAGCGATGGTGGCGACGAAATTGATCATCGCCAGCTTGGTCTTGATGGGCGCGTGCTGCAGTCGTTGGTATGGCATGTCAGTACACGCTTCTTGCCAGCCGCAGAAGCCTGGGACTGAGGGTTAGGTGGGCACGTTTTACGGGCTCGGCATAGACTTCAAAGGCCAGCCGCCGACCTTCTGGAAACACGTGGAGCATGATACCGGATTTTGCCAAATCCTCAACATCGCTGACGGTGAGGACGGGCGCATCGCCCAGTTCGCGGAGGATATTCTTCACGCCCGCGCGCACGGATTCCCCGAGGTAGAGAATCTGGCAACTCCTGGCGGCGCTGGCATTAGACAGATGAACAACGCGCAGTTTCAGGCCGTTGACTTCCTGGCCTTCGATTTCATCCAGCGCCTCACCGAGCGGGTCTTGACCGAGAATGCAGAGGCGCAGGGAGGTGTCAGTCGTTTTTGGCCATTCCGTGAACAGCGCGAAGTTATAGAGGAAAGCCGCCTTCATCCTGTACTCCGGCACAGGGTCGGCATGGCAAGTAAGCACCATCAGCCATCCGAGCAGGGCCGCGGAAACGCGCCTGAGAGTGAAGCGTTTTAACTTCACTTGAAGGAATAGTCCACTTGCAGCCAGAAATTGCGGCCGTCCATCTGCAGGGTATCCTGCACCATGCCCGAAGACGCCACCGTTACATATTGACGATCGAACAGGTTGCGTATGCTGAAAGACCCGCGCAGGCCGGCGTAAGATTTTTCAGAACTGAAGGTCAGATTGGCCACGGTGTAGCCTGCTGCATTATGGCGCAACTCAGTGTCTCTGGCACTGGTGGCCTGTACCTCGAAGCCGGTACGCACGGTGTTTTGCAGCATGGGGAAGGTCAGGTTGAGTTTGCCGAGGTTGTTTGGGGAATTGACCATGTCCAGGCCCTGAGCGTCGATCGCTTGCTGCCAGGCGTAGCTGCCGCGAAGCCGAACGCCATTATCCCAGTTGCGTTCCAGTTCGAGCTCCAGCCCATTGGTATGGCTTTTGCCCGTGTTGATGTTTATGTTCTTGCTTGAATCTGAGGGCAGGGACACGTTGCTAATGAGGTCCCGTGCCTGGTAGTGATAGACAGACCCGGTAAAACGCATCTCCCTGGAAAACTGGTGTACCAGCACCAGCTCGGTCGTGGTGACGTACTCCGGCCCCAGGCTGGGGTTTGTGACGGCCGTCGCATCGTGATAGAACTGCTCGTAGGCGGAGGGCTGACGATAGGCCGAGCCGAAGGAGACCTTGATCGTGGTCGGTGCGATGGGGTTATAAATCAGCGCAACGCGCGGGCTCAGATGGCCGCCGGTGCTGCTGGACTGATCATAACGACTACCGACATTGAATTTCAGCTTGTCGGTGAGGCTGATTTCGTCCTGACCGTAAAGACTGGCAACCGTGCGGCTGTATTGTGATGTGCCAAAGTCATTAAGAAACCTGACCTCGAAGTCATCGCGATATTCCGCGCCAAACACCAGCTTGTGATGGTCAAACCAGTCGCCGACGAACTTGACGTCCACCCCCGCCCACTGCCCCCGGTTATGTTCATGCAACAACCTCATGGTGCTCTGTTCAGTCAGCACCGTGCGATCCAGGTAGTAGCCATAATAGACGTGGGTGGCAGATTTCAGATGCGAGCTGAGCTCGCTATCCAATTTGACGCTTGCAAAGCCGTTGGTATCCCAGTCCCAGGCCAGTGCGTTGAAAACAGAGTCGTAGTTCGCGGTTGGATTGGCGTGTCGATGCGAAACATAGCCGCCCTCCGCGGTCCAGCCTTCAAATTCCAGCTTGCCGAACACGCGCGGGGCTCGCTCGAAGTCCAGGTTGCTGACCACGCCATGGTTGACGGCAAAATTGGGGTTTTGAGCTGAAGACTTGTTGAATTCCGGAAAGTAGAAATCCCGGCCGTCATTGTTCAGCTCTGACACGGACAGCAATACATTCGCGCCATTCTCCAACTGCCGGCCATAAGTCACACGGCCTTTTTTTCCGCCGTGGCTCGCCACTTCGCCGGCGACCTGGGTGCCGTTGAAGGCACTGCCTTTCTTGGTGAAGACGTTGATGATGCCGAAAAATGCGTTATTGCCGTAGATCACCGAACCGGAACCGGGCACGTACTCGACACGCTCTATCAGTTCGACATCGAGCAGGCCATCATTGCCGATATAGGCTTCGTCGTAGATATTGTCATTGGTCGCATAACCGTCAATCATCAGCAGCACGCGGCCGGTATAGTCGCCGGGGCGACCAAACCCGCGACCGCCCAGGGTCCAGATGCTCCCGTCATAGGGCGTGTGGAGGCCGAGCAGGCTGTTGAAGACTTCCGCCAGCGTACGGTAGCCATAGGCCCGGATGTCGTCCGCCGTGACTATGGATACCGCAGAAGGCGCATCGGTGATCTGGCGCGCCATTTTGGAGGCCGGAACATATTCCATGTCCAGCAGTTGCTCTAAGGGGAGATGCGCCAAGTCAGAGGAAGGGGCTATATCCTTGGCGGCGGCTAACGCTGGATCAGTGGCCAGCATGAAGCCCGCCGCTAAACACGCAGCACAATGAATCAAAACGTCCTTATAGGGCGCTGAAAAAAAATTATTTATCAATGGCCCCATCTCGCACAAGAGTATGGCAGAAACCACATTTTTCTGGAATTTTAAATAAGGGATATTCCTATATTATTCTAGGGAAATATCTTAGAATAGCTAAGGCATAACCTTAAGTATTCAAGGATGGAACCGCTAAAGTGGCAAGGGCGTGTGTTCCCTGCTTAACTAGGAGATTTAAATGGCGACAGGTACGGCGCAGAATCAACCGAAACCTTCTTCATCGTCTGTAGGTATCATTGCACTGAAATTGGCAATCGCAATCCTGCTGCTGGCTGTCGGTGTGCTGCTGGCCACCCCAATACCGAAAAATGGTGAGCGAGTGTCGTGCAATCACGCTATCGCGGCGGCGGCAATGAAGCCTATGTAACATAAGCTGAAAAGGCGCGTGAATCACGCCCTCTAGGCTGAGGATTCAGGAATTCCGGCAAGATGAAACATGAACTTGCCTTGTCTTTATTTGCTCTCGCCAAATTCAGAAAGCGAGGAAGCTGATCTCCACAGATGGCGGCACGCCCGTCACAGAAACCGATACCCAAAAATGCAAAAGGCGCGTTGAGCGCGCCTTTTCAGTAGTGCATACAGGTTACGACGGATCAATGCAGTACGTGCTCCGATGCGGCATCGAGAGCGACGCCACGGCATGTTGCATAATCCACGATTTCCCGCGCTGAAGCCTCAGCGGAAAACCTGTCCGAATCGATAATAGAAATATGTTCACCATTTTTCGCAGTGATATCAGCTTCCACGCCTTCACCCTGCCAGACGCAGCCCCGAACATGAATAAAGTACCCCAAGTAAGTCATGGTAGCGCTCCTCATCCCTGCTAAACCCAGCTAGGCAAATCAAGTAAGGCCGTTCATTCCGGCCATGCAGATGAACGTCTGCGTCTGTAGACGCTAAGCCATGCTGGCGTAAATATTTTGCAAAAACTGCTCCGCGTCCGCCTTGGAAAGCTCAGCCTGCATGGCCATCTGCCTGCCGCTGTCGGCAACTGGCTGCTGCTGATAAGCTAACGCAATAGATGGATTCCAGCCGACACACATGACTTCGTCGTCATATTCAGCGTCCAGTGGTGTATCAGGATTGATGCCATATTCACTCATTTTCATCAGACTGCCCATGACACACCTCCTGCTCCATGATAGTTGGGTTGAAACTGCGCCCTGTAATATAGTATCGGCTGAGCACCGCATAAGTTTAGAGCGGTGCATGATCCAGATCGGGAAAATCATCGGGAACCACTGAGGTGCCGTCATGAATATGCTACTGTTGCAGGGCAATGGGCTGGAATACCTGCCGGCATTCGCCACCAGCCTCGCGCTTGGCCTGCTGATCGGCATCGAGCGCGAACGCAGTCCGGCCGCAAAAGCCGGACTGCGCACCTTTGCGCTCACCGCCATGCTGGGCACCCTGCTGGCACTGCTTTCCGACAAACTGGGTTCAGCCTGGATACTGGCATCCGGCATCCTGGCGGTGGGCGCGACGATCATCAGCGCCTACTTGGGCGATCATGAGGGAGAAGACCCCGGCACCACCACACAAGCGGCACTGATACTCTGCCTTTGTCTGGGGGCGGCCATCTGGTATGGCTACATCACGCTCGCCACCATGCTGGCGATTACCACCACCGTACTGCTGCATCTCAAGCCCGAACTGCAGACGATGACCAGGAGCCTGTCGCGGCGGGATTTGCAGTCCATTCTGCAATTTGCCGTGCTGTCCTTTATCATCCTGCCCATTTTGCCCAACCACGATTACGGCCCCTACGACACCCTCAATCCCTATCAGACTTGGTGGATGGTGGTACTGATCTCAGGCTTGGGCCTGGCCGGCTATGTCGCATTGCGCGTCGTTGGCCAGCGCTACGGCGCCCCGCTGCTGGGCTTCCTCGGCGGCATGGTATCGAGTACGGCAACCACCTTGATTTATGCCCGGCACGGCCAGAACAAAGCCATGACCAACCTGGCCGTAGTGGTGATCACCACCGCCAATCTTGTCGTGCTGGTACGTCTGGGCGTGGTGAGCAGCGTGGTTTCCGCCAAGATCGTTCCGCATATTCTGCCGGTGCTGGCCAGTGGTTTTGTATTCGGTGCGGCAGGAATGTTCTACTGGTGGCGACGCATGAGCAGCGTGGAGGGTTTGCCGATGCCGGAAATCAAAAACCCGACCGAGATCAAGGCTGCGCTGAGTTTCGCTGCCCTCTACGCCGCGCTGCTGCTGGCCGCTGCATGGCTGTCTGATATCGCCGGCAGCCGTGGCCTTTATCTGCTGGCATTTGCTTCCGGCCTGACCGATGTCGATGCGATTTCCTTATCCAGCCTGCGCCTGTTTGAACAGGGCAAATTGCACGCGGATCAGACCGTGCTGGCCATTTCCATCGCTTGCCTGTCCAACCTGGCCTTCAAGTTTGGTTTCGTCGTGGTCATCGGCGGCAAGGCACTGGCGCAACGTTGTGCGCTGGGAGTGGGCGCCGTGGCGCTGGGAATTGCGGTCGGCATTTTGCTGTTCTGATACGTTCAGCGGCAAGTCATGCCGACTGACCATTGACGATGGCATAGCTCTCGGCACTGACCGGCAGGGAAAATGCCGCCGCGTTGCGATGCCCGCCACCACCGAACTTGCCGGCCAGAACAGCCACATCGTAATCGCCGCATGAACGCAGGCTGACCTTGAGCCTGTCGCCGACCTGGCGCCATACCATGCCGAAGGTGCCTGACATGCAGGCCAGATCATTGCCGAGCTCACTGGCGTGGCTGCTGTGGGCGTTGACGGCCAGGCCGGTCGCTCCGCGACATACCGATCATCCAGCAGACCGTGCACATCCCTGTCAAAAGATCGCTTGAGCAGAGCGCCTTCCAGAATGAAACATTCCAGTTCCTGCTCCGACATCGCGGCAATGCGATCCCAGGTAGCGAAGTCCATGGATTCCATCGCCAGACGCAGCTGAAACTCCCTCGTACCCGGCAGCGCATGGCGCCAGAGATCACCATCTTCCACAAAATTCACCAGCGCTGGCCTGGGCTGCCCCGGATGGAACCAATCCCACGCCATGCTGGCGCCGCTGCGCGTCATGTCGAAGATGGCGAAGTCAAAACCTGCCAGATCGGCCTGTGCGCTTTTATGGTGATCCAGCACCAGCAGTGACGCGGCTTTGCTGGCTATATTTTCCATGACGGAACGTTGATAGGAGAAATCAACTATCACGACATCACGGCCGGCGACATCTGGATGCGCATCGCCATGGCTGGCCGGAACATAGTCCCCAGCGCCAAGGGCATGCCTGACGGCCCATGCCGCGGTCATGCCATCCAGGCATTTGCCGTGATAGATCACCAGAGGGTTCGACATAAAGACTCTTCTCTGTTTGGTAGTGGGTTTAGCATGGCCATCCATGCCGGGTGTTTGTGCGCCGTGCAGGCGCTTTTTGGTTTTATACCTCCGCGCTGCAAAACAATCAACACACCATGCTGATCAGAAAAGCCATCGAGTCTATTTTTGTGCACTAGCTGACGCAGGCTTAAAGATGCATCAGTTAGTGCCGATATGAAAAATATCTTTACAAATTAAAGCGTAATGATAAACTTATAATCAAATAAATTAAATATGACGCGTAACCGTCATGGGGTTTGTATCCATTCGACAATGAAACAACCAAAAAGGCTAGGCCACATGGAATCCAGGCTGATTGCAATAGCAACCGCTGGCGTAATGATCGCATTCAACGGCACCGCTGTTGCGGAAGACGGATATCAAGGCTCGCTGTACGTGGTGCCCGGCATCGGTGTCATGCATACCGATAG
>Ga0208566_1000062_pt1 | contig 77781 bp, 87 predicted proteins | sample PL_2010_150m_FD_184159 | JGI IMG/M metagenome (GOLD analysis project Ga0208566, IMG submission 184159) | Freshwater microbial communities from Powell Lake, British Columbia, Canada to study Microbial Dark Matter (Phase II) - PL_2010_150m... | ecosystem: Environmental > Aquatic > Freshwater >...
ACTCCCTGAGCTGCGATTACAATTTCATCATCAAATGCATGAACCATTGTTGCGCCAGTTTTTTTTGCAATCTCGGTTGCCTTGGCAGATGATTCGTCATATATGGAACCCTCTAAGATTACTTTAGCACCGTATGATCTAGTTGCAGAAACTTTGGCAGGTGATGCAGTTACAGGCATTACTATGGTGCATGGAATTTTTTCAAGTGCAGAGGCATATGCAACTCCTTGAGCATGATTTCCTGCTGAAGCTGCAATCACTCCTTTTTTCTTTTCTTCTTTTGATAAACTTGCAATCTTTGCATAAGCTCCTCTTACCTTAAACGAACCAGTCTTTTGCAGACATTCAGATTTTAGATAAACCTTGGAACCGGTCATAATACTAAATGAGTATGAACTTTCAAGTGGAGTTCTACGAATTACGTTTTTCTGAATTTTTTGAGATTTCAGTATATCTTCAAAAGTGATGTTCAACAGAATTTTTTACCAATCTCGGTATATTTGGCTTGTTGAATACTATTGCTCCAAAATGTGTCATGATTTTTTGATAACAAAATCTTATTTTAAGCAAAAAATGCAAAATCAATTCATAATTTAATAAGATTTTCAACGATCTGGAAAGGGCTAAATAATATCAGGATTAGAACACAGATCTAAGTCAAGGGGTATGCTGTGTCACCTGGCGTCAACTCCCCAAACTCTGGCGTCGATGATACAGTTCAGTCCCTTGACTAAATTACGCTACTTTTAAAAAATACAGTCATATAAACAATTTTTTTAATTTTTTAGAACTTTTATGACATTATCCATCTGTACAAGCAAGTTTGTCTTGGTCTGCTCTGATATTCTGTATAGATTTATGTTTCCTTGTCGTATGTTGTTTTTTAGATATTCTAAATTAAAGTTACAAAGACATCCTTCTTCTGCTGCGATCATTCTGTTCTCATCAATCATAACAGACGTTGTGTGATATATTTCAATTAGCATATTATCAAGCTCGCCAAATAATCTATCTCTGTTTGAAACAAGTTTTGTGTGTTCGGCATGCGATACTTCGATTGATTGAATAATATCCTGCGTAATATCTTCACGATTAAATAACACTTCAAATAATTTTTGGTCGTCCATTGACTGGTATCCTTGCTGTTTGAGTTTTTCTTCAACTATCTTGTCATTTTCTGGTCCCACCTTTACCTGAAGCTTTGCAATCATGTCCGATATTTCTGAGAGTTCTTTTTGAATCTCAATTACTCTGTGGTCAAGTTTATAGAACAACAATGCATGGTATTGCAATGACATGTGTCCTGAAAGAAGATAGTTTCCTTCCTTTATCTCAAATTTTATAAAACTTCTTCGAAGATCTTTCTCTGCAGTTGCAGAAACGCCCTGATTACTCCATTCTGGAATTGTATTAAGGAATTCATCAAAGAACTTTCTAACTAGTGCAGGATCAAATGATTCTTGGTCTGTTACTGTACCATCCCCCAGCATTACCTTTAGAGGCACTTTTTTTGTAAGATTTGCAATATGCTCTTGAAATAAAGTACGCGCAGTTTCTGCCTTGTCACTCATTGATTTTATAAAAGGATCTGGATTGCTTGTGGGGATTTGCACTAATTATCTATAAAAACATCCACATAAAATCGATAGGTAATTTAAATACGCAATAAAGCCAGTTTCATCATGGTAGTAAGGAGAAATGGTAAAACCCTCCTTTAAGAAGATAGTGTGCTGGAATTGTGATGTAGAAATCATACAATACTTTGATATAAAATACAAAGGAGAAAGAGGAGTATGTCCTGTATGCGGTGTCAATTTCCCATTAGAGTGAGCAATAATGAGTGAAAATACCAAAAATCCACCAAAAGATCTGCCCACAGAGAGCTTCGTAGATATGATGTTAGGAGGAGGCAAGTCTGGTGCCTTGGATTCTGAGAGCCTCATCAAGGAGACACAGAAAAGAGTATGGAGTTCACTTAAGAAAGGATACGAGTATGATTATTCAGTAGACGAATCTGACACGTTTCTTCGTAATCACGTATCACAGAAGATACACATGATAGTCATGTTCGTAGATCTTGTTGGTTCAACGGATATGGCATTACAACTTCCACCAGAAAAACTTGGAATCATAATAAGTTCATTCTCACAAGAGATGCGTTCAGTCATACGTCACCATGGAGGGTATGTCTTAAAGTATGTAGGAGACGCTGTAATAGGATATTTTGTTGCAGAGGAAGGTACTCTAGTGATGGCAGATAACGCCGTAAACTGTGCAAAGACCATGATTGATATAATTGAAAGAGGAATAAATCCAATCCTTAGTGAATATGATTATCCAGAATTGCGGGTAAAGATTGGGATGGACTTTGGAGAGAACGTAATAGTTAGGTATGGTTCCGATGAAGCAAGATCGCATGTTGACATTTTAGGTCCTTCAGTAAGTATTGCTGCAAAGATTACTGCCCTTTCAAAACCAAATCAAATTCTAGTTGGAAATGACATATATGAAAAACTCCATCCCAAATTGAAAAATCTCTTTGAATCGGTAGAGTGGCCAGATAACCGCTGGTCATACCAAGACAAGAAGACTGGAAAGACATACCACGTTTATGCATTACACGTTTAGACAGTAAATCTGTCAGGACACTCTACATGTTCATAGTGATGATCTGTAAATTTTTGGTCTACAATATACATTATAATTTTGTATAAATCTGTAGAATTAATATTTTTTTTACATTTTATACAATGCATTGATATTGTTTTTGACATTAATCTGCTATCGATCAGGCCATTCTATAAGGATCAGCGATCAACGGAATTTGATAAAAAATTACTGACACTTGACACTTTTCTATATCTAACGCGTGATTTTGTGAGTAAACATGAAATAGAGGACAGCAAGAATTCTACTCATGTGGCATTATGATGCAAGAAGAATCATGGAAACCTTTGGGCAACCATTTGATATGATGAATTCGCCGTTTGCATTTCCACGATTACCACCACGTGCAAACCCCCCATTAGGAATTGCCAATGCTGGAAGAATAAAAGACCAGATAGTTCACGATTCCGACATGATGATGGGCAAGCTTACAGGGTATCATACAATGTTTCAGAGATATGCGGCAGGCTTGTTTAACATGACACCCAATTCATTCATGCCAGGACACCCAATGCATTCAAAGATGCAGCCAGTAGATATGCTAAAAGAAGAAAATGAAAAATTGCGACAAGAAAATCTTTCGTTAAAAGCAGGTCTTGATAAAGAAAAGAAAAAGTAACCTCTTACTTTTTAAAGCCTAAACATTCTATAATTAACATGCAAAAGACACCAGTTCAAAAATGGAAGGAACAGATTATTCAATATAGGAAAAAGTGTCAGAGTATTTTAGAAATATCAAAATCAATAAGATATGTTGGGTTGGTAAATGAATACGGGACTACACTTACAGGAATTTTAAGACCAGGACTTACTACTTTATTATCTAGAGAATCTGCAAGAAATGAATTCTTTCTTGTTTCAACTTTATTGACAATGCGAAATAAAGCAAGTTCAGCCCTTGGAAAGATGGACCACGTAGTTTTCAGACATGAAAAAGTCACGGTAATTGCATTTCAAAGAAAAGAAGGAATTTACTACATCTCAATATACAAGAATACATCTCCAGATGTCGTAGTTAAAATAATGTTAAAAATTAAAAAAATTATTTAGAGTGGAGCAAATCCGTGGAAACCACGTGCTTGTTCTGCACCATCATCAAATGAGGGCTCAAATAATGACACCATGTATTTGTCTGGGTCTAACACAATACAGTTTTTGCCTGCCTTGTGTGAAATAATGTCTCTGTAAATTGGGACATTTTTCGATTTGAGTTCTTTTACTGCAGATTCTATATCGCCTACAACAAGTCCTACAACAATACCATTTTCAACGGACGTTCCAGTGTTAATGGCCTTGATTGCAGGATGGAGTATTACCGTTGCACCCTCTTTTGCCAACTCCACCCAATTTTCTCGGGAATTCTTAATTGGCAATCCAATTACCTCATGGTAAAATTTCAGAGATTTTGCAATGTCTGAAACTGCGATGATTACGCTGCCAAGGTGTCTGATATTCATACTCAAAGTAAATACATGGAGGTGTTAAAGGATTTTGGTACCTTATACTACTTGTACAAGCGTCTCTGTACGCTCTACGCCCTTGATACTGTGAATATCATTCGTGACGTCCTTTATCTGGGATAATTCCTTGACTTCGATCAATGCAACGGCATCAAATTGACCACTCACTGGAAAAGAATCATAGACGGATTTTACCATACGGAGTCGTGCGGCTATCAATTTTTTTGGAGATTTGACTAGAACTACGGCTTTGACCAACCCATATCTACCTCCACTTCAATCAAAGTCTCTGTTGAAACAATTTCCTTTATTTTCTTAAAGTCTATTACTACATTGTTAATCTCTTCAATCGTTCCTTGTAGCACAACTGCAACATCTGCCCTTCCTGTTACAACCATAATTTCTTTGACAATTTTTCTTGCCTTTTTCAGAAATGCTATTACTGTATCAACTTTGCCAGGTTTTACAGAGATCAAACAAAGAGATCGCATGTTTCCTGTAATAAAGTAATCATGGATAAGCGTTATGTTGAAAAATTATGAAATAATGCCTAATCGTCGCTTGCTTCTTGCGAGCGGGCTTCTTCTAGGTATGCCTTTCTTGCTTCAAGCTCTGCTTCCTTGTCAAGACCAGTGTCATCTTCAACGACTATGATGCCATCATCTTCCTGAACTATGTCTTCTTTGAGTTTGGTCTTTTCTTTTACCTTACCCTTTGGAGCTACCTTCTTAGCTGGTTCCTTTTTTGGAGTTACCTTCTTAGCTGGTTCCTTTTTTGGAGCTACGACCTTCTTAGCAGGCTTTTTTGCTAGTTTTTTCTTGTCCTTTGTCATAAGACGATTATCAAACACGTAACATCGTCCTTTTAAACTTGTCTTATAATCGCGCCACTAGGGTTTTTTATACACGTACCATAGAAATACACCAATATTCACAGGTGTTTTATAATTAGAGTTTACTTGAGATTCTTGATTTTTTTAATAATTGCATGATGATCATTTGTGGTCTGGCAAGAATTGGTATTGCGACGGATGTGATAAGAAAGTGTATTATAGATTCAGATTTAGAAATGAGGCAAATTCATAATTATTTAAGAAATATGCTATAAATCCGCAGTAGTATTTAGTAAAAGCAAAGGTGCCGCCGGCAAGACTTGAACATGCGACAGCTCGGTCTTCAGCCGAGTGCTCTCCCGGGCTGAGCTACGGCGGCACGTTTGATTCTCAAAGTATTCGGGAATTAAAGTGTGTCTCTCCTATTTTTTCCAAGCAACATCAGAAATTTTTTTTCTTTTATTTATTGTTCGGGCTATCACAAAAAGAAGATCAGACAATCTATTCATGTAGATCAAACATTCATTGTTGATCTTGTCTACCTCTGACAATTTTACGACATTAATCTCAGCTCTTCTACAGATTGCCCTTGCCAGATGAATCCTAGATGCAATCAAATCTCCTCCAGGCAGAATGAAAAAAGTTATCGGAGATAGTTTTTCCTCCAATTTGTCAATCTCTTTTTCAAGAAACAATACCATTTCAGATGTAACTCGACTAGATTTGTTATCCAAGTTTGGATTTGCAAGATCTGCACCAACTACAAACAAGTCGTTTTGTATTCTAGTCAACAAATTACGAATGTCTTTTCCTAATTTCGATGAGAGGATAATTCCAATAGCTGCATTAAGCTCATCTACTATGCCATAAGTTGCAATTCGTGGGTTTGATTTTTTTACACGCTTGTTTCCAATTAGTCCAGTAGTTCCATCATCACCAGTTTTAGTATAAATTTTCACAGTTACATGCTAGTGATTCTTGTCATTTTAATCTTGTTTGAATATATTGACATTTTAAAACTGGCAAATAGACTCAAAGATTAAAACAGGTGGCAAAGAGAATGATTACTTGTATTGTTTGACTTTTTCTATCTAGCATCAGAACTCAAAAGAGTACCACGCAAAGGATGGATAAGTAAAGTAGGTATTGAACATCCCGAGTCAGTAGCAGACCATTCTTACATCACTGCAATCATGGCAATGGTTTTGTCAGACTCGCATAAACTAGATACAGAAAAAATTCTTAAAATGGCACTTCTTCATGATCTAGCCGAATCAATCACAGGGGATTTTATGCCAGAAGAAATCTCAAAGGAGAACAAGAAAATATCCGAAGACGATGCCATGAAAGAGATTTTCTCCAAACTGCCAGGCAATCTTGCAGAACAATATGACAAGATATGGCAAGAGTACATGCAGGCAGATACAAAGGAATCTATCCTTTTACATGAAATTGACAAGCTAGAGATGGCCATCCAAGCTGCAAAATACTCTTCAGAAGGATTTTCAAATGAAAAATTAAGTTTGTTTGTAGACTCGGCAAAAAAAGAGATAAAATCAAAAGAACTTTTGGACATACTTGACACACTATCGTATAAATAACTAGAATTGATTTTTCAATCATGCAGTATTTTGTTGCACTAAAAATGGGTGAGAAAAGAGTCAAAGAATCACGTGAATATCTCAACAAGTTGTGTAATGATCAAGCAATGCCTGCTTTAGCACTAAGAGATAACAAGACCAATGTGTGGGAACCAGTAGGCGAGGAAAATCTCTACGCCGTTCTAAGTAATACGGGAGGATATGTGCTGTCAGATTCTACTGGATATATGATAGTAATTTGTGATAAAAATGGAATTTCAAAAGCACTTGTTAGAGGTCTTAATGCGGAACGCAAGGACGCCATTGTTACAAGAATAAAATCTGATAATATCGAAGAGCACAAAGGTGATGTGGTTCTTCCAGTTTAATGATTTTATTTTCGAGTCTGTTGACAAATAATTGACACCAAGATTAAATTAGTACAAATACGGAATCTTAGGAAATGGTAAAGAAATTCACCCATGAGATAGAGGTAAAAGGTCATCTCATTGATTCCATGATACTAACCAAAATTTTCGATGTCATCATGGACCTCAAGGGCGAGTTTCAAGTACAAGAGTTCAAGGTGGGAAAGCATAAAAAAGATGCAAGTTATGCAAAACTTACAATTCAGGGTCAATCACAAGCGCACCTTGATAAAATTCTAGAAGCAATATACCGCGAGGGCGCAACATCTAAGATTGAGCAATCTATCTCGCTAAAACTTGCGCAAAAAGACATGGTAATGCCAGATGATTTTTACAGTACTACTAACAATCACACCGAAATATTTTACAAGGGAAAATGGATCAAGGTAGAAAACATGATGATGGATAAATGCATCATTGTTAAAGAAAACAGGGCATTTTGCACCCCAATCCGAGAGGTAAAAAAAGGAGACAAGATAATTGTAGGAGAAAAAGGAATCCGTGTCACTCCACCTGAAAGACCAAGAGAAGGGGTTAACCTATTTCAATTCATGAGCAGTGGTAGCTCAAGTGAGAGACCTACTCAACATATTGCACGAAAAGTTGCAGAAGACATTTACAGAATAAAGAAGCAAGGCGGAAAAATTGTTCTGGTAGGAGGGCCTGCAATTGTACACACCGGCGCATCTGATTCCATTGCAATGTTGATAAGAACTGGATTTATCAATGCAGTTCTTGCAGGAAATGCACTTGCAGTTCATGATATAGAATATTCAACTCTAGGTACATCACTTGGAATGAATGTACAAGACGGTACACTTGCAGTAAGAGGACATAGAAATCACATGCAGGCAATAAATTCAGTCTTCAAAGCTGGATCAATTCCAAAGATGGTAGAAAAAAAAATATTGACAAAAGGCATAATGTATGAATGTGTAAAAAATAAAATTCCGTTTGTACTTGCAGGCTCGCTAAGAGACGATGGCCCACTACCAGATGTGATTACCGATATGACTGTAGCACAGCGAAAATACAAGGAAATAGTAAAGGATGCAAAACTTGTCATCATGGTTTCAACAATGCTCCATTCGATTGCCACAGGGAACATGCTACCTGCTGACGTCAAAGTAATTGTAGTAGACATCAGTCAGCCAACTGTAACAAAGCTTATGGATAGGGGTACATGGCAGGCACTTGGCATAGTAACCGATGTAGGAGCATTTTTGCCCCTAGTGACACAAGAAATTCAGAAACTAACCAAACGTCACTAAGATCATACTTTAGAAAATCAACTTCAACAAAATCTCACCATTGAAATGATAACTATATGATTATCATGTTTGATAGTAACAGCGTGGTTTTAATTTTTGAATAGACAGAAATTACAAATGCAATCTGAAAAAGAGAGAACGCCCCAGATGGCCTGGTTTGTAAAGCATTATCCAGTTCCAGTTATTACTCTCATAGGACTATTCATAGGTGGAATATTACAAATATCTCATGAAGAACAAGCAGGAAAAATCATATGGTTTGTTACTCTAATAGGGGGAGGAATCCCTGTAGTTTGGCAAACTGTCCGTGAAATGTTACACAAACATTTTGTTGCAGACATTGTTGCGATGCTTGCAATCATTGTATCCATCATACTCAATGACGCATTTCCAGGTGTGATAATTGTCTTGATGCAATCAGGCGGAAAGGCATTAGAAGATTATGCATACAGACGAGCTTCATCATCACTTGACAATTTACTATCAAGAGCACCAAGGATTGCACATAGAAAAAAAGATCATAGTATAGAGGAAATTCAGGTATCTCAAATAGATATAGGAGACATTTTGGTCATCAGACCCGGAGATTTGATACCAGTTGATGGCGAGGTGTTGAGTTTGCAAGCACGTATTGATGAAGCATCATTAACTGGAGAACCATTACCAAAAACAAAAACTTGTGGAGAACAAGTATTTAGTGGAACAATAAACATTGGGGATGCATTTGACATAATAGCTGCAAGAAAAAGTGATGAGAGTCAATATTCAAAAATTGTAAAACTTGTAAAAAAAGCACAGCAGGAAAAGGCACCAATTCAGAGACTGGCAGACAAGTATGCAGTTTGGTTCACACCCCTTACACTTGTAGTAAGTGCAACGGGATGGCTGATTACCAACAATTTTGAAACAATTTTGTCAGTGCTAGTTGTAGCAACTCCTTGTTCACTCATCTTTGCTACACCTGTTGCAATAATCAGTGGAATAAACAGGGCTGCAAAAACTGGAATTATAATCAAGACCGGTGCAGGCATTGAACAAGTAGCAAAAACTCAAGTTGCAGTATTTGACAAAACTGGAACTATTACATTTGGAACTCCAGCCGTTGAGAGAATAATCTCATTTGATGGAAGATCTTGTGATGAGATTTTGTTAAAAGCTGCAAGCCTTGAGCAGCTTTCATCTCACCCAATTGCTGCAATGATAGTCCAAAAAGGAAAAGAAAAGTTTGAGAAATTACTAGTACCAGAAAACTTTCGTGAAATATCTGGCGCAGGGGTAGAAGGAAGAATAGGCGAAGATCACATAATGATAGGAGCTCCTAGCATATTTGCAAATTCAGGGGCAGACATTTTTGATGGAGTAAACTCTGCAGCAAACGAGATGCAACAGGATGGAAGAATGATTGCGTTTGTTGCACTAAATGGAAAACTATCAGGGGCAATTGTATTCGGTGATGAAATACGACCAGACGTGAAAGCCATGATTCAGAGACTAAAAACTATTGGAATAAAGAAAACTGTTTTGCTTACAGGTGATATCAAAAATAATGCACGAAACATTGCGGAACAGGCAGGTATTACAGATTATGAGGCAGAACTTGTTCCGGAAGAAAAAGTAATCGCAGTAAAAAAACTAAGACAGGAATATGAAAATGTAATAATGGTGGGAGACGGAATTAATGATGCTCCAGCTTTGGCAGCATCAACTGTTGGAATTGCAATGGGTGCAAAGGGAACTGCCATCTCTGCAGAAGCTGCAGATATAGTATTGTTAGAGGATAGCGTTTCAAAGGTTGTAGATACAATTGAGATTGGCAAAAGAACAATCTCTGTTGCAAAACAAAGCATCTTTGTTGGTCTGGGGGGCAGCTTTCTCTTTATGGGCATAGCAATGTTCGGACACCTCCCTCCAGCTATGGGAGCATTACTTCAAGAAGTTCTTGACGTTAGTGTTATACTAAATGCATTACGCGCAAGATAGTATTTTGTTGATAGACTAGTCATTGAAATTTTTTCATAAAAAAAACAGGTCCATTCATTTCAGCCATGTTAGAAACATGACTGCCGCCGCGAATCCCATAACTACAACAGTAATCCAACCAACGATATTAGATATCTTTCCGTTGGTTCTACCCTCAAGTATTTTCTTATCATTGCCAATTTTTACAATTAGAACAAGAAGTGGAACAGCAATCACGCCATTGATTACGGCTGCATATATCAGAGCTTTTATCGGATCAACATTGGCAAAATTTATCCAGAGACCTATTACAGTTGATGCTGCTATAATCAAGTAAAATCCCTTGGCTTGTCTGAATTTTTTACTCAGGCCTTGCTTCCATCCAAATTGCTCCGATAAGGCATATGCCGACGAACCTGCAAGTACCGGGATTGCAAGCATCCCTACACCAATTACTCCTAAAGCAAAAATAATTTTTGCCAATTCTCCAGAATGAGGAAATGTTTTCACCAGAGGCTCAAGTGCCTTTGCTGCCTGATCTGCAGTAGCAATATCGGTTATGCCATGCATATGAAGTGTTCCCGCTGTTGTTACTATTATAAACCACATTACCATTTGGGAAAATGCCATTCCAATTACAACATCTTTTCTCATCGTCTTGATTTCTTTATTTCGAATTTTTGGTGTACCCTCGCCGATATTTTTTATCTTATTTTTTGTAACGTCCTCCTCAGCTTCTTCAGATGTTTGCCAAAAAAACAGATATGGTGATATGGTAGTACCAAATATTGCAACAAACAACATTGCAAAAGCTGGGGTAAACTCAAAATGAGGAATTACGCTTGCCACTAGAATTTCAGTCCAATTGCCTCCTACAATTATTGCAGTAACCATGTAAGCAAGCAAGCTCAGAGCCAGATACTTGAGTATAGTAACATATTTCCTATAAGGTATGAAAATTTCTGCACAAATAACAAGGGCAGTGAAAAGTATAGTTACAGCAACTATTGGCAAATGTGGAAAAACAAGTTTTACTGATGCCGACATTGCACCAATATCGGCGCCAATGTTGATAGTATTTGCAATTAAAAGCAGACTGATGATTGGGTAGATTATTTTTTTTGAATATCTTTTTTTTATAATGCCTGACAAGCCGCTTCCAGTAACAAGTCCAATGCGTGCACACATCTCCTGAATTACAACCATCATTGGAAACTGAAATAATGCCATCCACAGAGTAGTAAAACCAAATTGTGCACCGGCTTGGGAATAGGTCGCAATTCCAGAAGGATCATCATCTGCAGCTCCCGTTATCAATCCCGGTCCCAAGATCTTGAAAAATGATTTTATTTTCAATAATCCGGATTTTGACATCTATTGCATATTTGGTTTAATTGTTAATATTGTTTGAAAACAAATGGCGGAATTACTTGAGACTCGTTGGCCTAAATCCATAACTACTCATGATTTCTGCCACCTGGTAATCTTCAACTTGATCAAAAGATTGGTAAAACTCTCCAACTGCACCAAAGACTTCAGGAGCATCCAATACAACAACTTCAGCCATTTTTGACAGTTTCTCAATTGTATCTCTTGGCCCTACAGGAATTGCTACGATGACTCTCTTTGGATTCTGTTTTTTTATCCATTCTAATGCAACAAAGACTGTCGCACCAGTGGCAATACCGTCATCAACAAGAACAACGGTCTTGTTTTTTAGATCATAGTCAGTTCTTCCTCTAAATTTCACCAGTCGGTGATTGATCTCTTCCATTTGCTCGGCAATTTTTTCATCAAGATAACTTTTTGGAATGCCCAATGTGTTTATCAGTTCAGAGTTTGGAAAAAAACTACCGTCATGTGCTACTGCCCCTATTGCAAGTTCTGGATTGTATGGCGCTCCTACTTTACGTGAAACTATAACATCAAGTGAGAGTCCCAAGATTTTTGCAATCACATCTCCTGTCACTACCCCCCCACGTGGAATTGCCAAGATTATTGGATTTTCTTTTTTTATCCATTCTAGTTTCTTTGCAAGTTTTTGTGCAGCATCTATTCTATCTTTGAATATCAATTAGCCTCTCCAAGATATTGTAAAAACCAGTTGCTTGCATATTGTGCCACTTGTTCTAGTTTTCCCGGTTCTTCAAAAAGATGTGTGGCTTCAGGGATGATGATTAATTTCTTGTCAGATTTTAATTTGGCCATTGCCTGTTTGTTTAAATCTATTACAACATCATCATAGCCTCCCACTAGAAGTAATGTTGGACATTTTACAGAGCCCAGACTTGACCCGGCAAGATCTGGTCTTCCACCTCTTGATACCACTGCCTTGACTATGCCAGGCCTCTCAGCAGCTGCTACCAATGCTGCAGCTGCACCAGTACTTGCGCCAAAATATCCTACATTCAGGTGTGTGTTCTTGGAAATTTTTAGAAACCAGTCAGTAGTTTCAACCAATCTTTGTGAGAGTAGCGGAATATCAAATCTCAAATGTGTAGTTTGCATATCTACTTCCTCCTCTTCCCTAGTCAACAAGTCAAATAACAACGTGGCAATTCCCCTTTGATTTAATTCGCTTGCGACAAAACGATTTCTTGGACTCATCCTACCACTACCATGTGCAAAGAGTACAACGCCAATAGAATTTTTCGGTATTGAAAGATTTCCCTCCAATTTAACCAACCCAAGTTGTATCTCTACAAATGTAGAATCATTTTCACTTTTTGTGAATCTACCCATACCCAACCATGCCATCCAATATCATCATATGATCTTCATCTTTGCAACAAACACACTTGAGTTTGATACAATCTCTAGCTATACCATGGTTACATGTTTTACATGTACACACCACATCTCGTGGCATTTGTTGTGTGGTATCTTTATTCATATTCTGATTAAACCCATCCAACAATTCAAAGAATTGATAATCAGTTGGAAGTTCATGAAATTATAAATTACATTATAAAATATTTGAAGCCTGCCACAGATTATCATGAATGATAATTAATCAAGTTGACACATATGCATAAGAAACATTCACGTTATCATAGATGAAATTGATAAACGGATTTAATTCCCAGCAATGTCAAAAATGAGTCATGGGTAAATTATACAACAACATCCTAGTTCCATATGATGGCTCAGTACATTCTCAAAAGGCACTAAAGATGGCGGTCAACATGGCAAGCGCATTTGATTCAGCATTACATCTGGTAAATGTCATAGATGTTAGTGCAGTTAGTCCACCTGGTCAGATTCATTCAAAAAACACAAGAAAGACGCTAGATCAGATAAAGAGTACAGTCAAGACCTCAATTGAATCATACCTTCAAAAAATACAAAAAGACTATGTAGATTCAGGAGTAATCGTAAAGGGATTTGTTTTAGAAGGAGACATTACTGGAAAATTATTAAAGTTTACTCAAGATCATGATATTGATCTTGTAATCATAGGAAGCAAGGGCCTTTCAGGAGTTTCAAAGATAAAGACGCTTGGAAGTGTGAGTAGAAAAGTTTCAGAACTTGCAAAATGTCCAGTAATCATTGTTCGTTAATACGACAGATCTAGGCGTGTTTTAGACTTGATCGTGTATTTCCTCCATGGATAAAACTGAGAACTTAATTATTCATATAGTACAATTCCAAATACAGAATATGCGACTAAACGACAAAGTAGCCATAGTCACTGGTGCCTCTAGTGACATTGGGTTAGAAATTTGTAAGAAATTGGTCCAAGAAGGAGCCAATGTAGTTATGTTAGGAAGGGACATGGCCAAGCTAGAAAAGGCAAGGATCACAATCAAAGACCATGCTTCAAAAACAGTTGCAATCCCATGTGATATTACAAATGAAGCACAGGTTATTCAAACAGTAAAACAGATAACTGATCATTATAGGAAAATCGATATTTTAGTCAACAACGCAGGAGCAATTAGCGATCCAATACATTTTCATGAGATGTCAGAAGAAGCTTGGCACTCTCTAATCAATACCAACTTGTTTGGTACATTTAGGATAACAAAATCTGTCATAGTAAAGATGCTTGAAAATAAAGATGGAGGTTCTATAATCAACATAGGTTCAATTTCAGCAGAACGAGCAATACCAAAAGTTCACTTGACGGTATACTGTACAACAAAAGCTGCAATCAACATGTTCACTAAAGGACTAGCAGTAGAATATGCAAGACGAAATATTCGTTGCAATTGTGTCAATCCAGGAATTGTCAATGCAGGAATGATAAAATCATATCTTGATTATCCAGAAGCAAGAAAGGTCCTAGAAAACAGACAGCCAATAAACAGAATTGGAGAACCAGAAGATGTTGCAAATGCAGTTGTATATCTTGCATCAGACGAGGCAAAATGGATTTCGGGTGTAATCCTTAATGTTGATGGTGGAAAGTCAGCTTCTGAAGGATAGTTAGTATCCACAACATAATTAATTTATTTTAAAATAATTTTATAAAACATATTAGAATTATCGCTCAAGTTACAATTACGAGTCCTTTCATCCAAGGATGGATTGTGCAAAAGTAATTGTACTTTCCTTCATTATAGAACGCATATTGCCAACCTGCTCCGGGTTGAATCAAATCTGAATCAAATTTTCCAGCAATGTCCGTTACTGTATGAATTATAGTATCATCATTTGTCCATGTTATAGTTGTGCCAGTATTTACCTGGATAATAGTAGGATGGTATGATTCTGTGGTATTGATTTGCCATGCTCCATTTACTATGGAGACTTTGTCTGCCTTGATTATCATGTGTTGGTAAAAGGTAGTATTTTGTGCAGATGTCAAACTTGTCATCATATCATGCATGGGGCCTCCATATTGCGTCATCATCCATGGTCCCATGTACTGCTGTCTAAAATCAGAACTAGCCATCATATTTGTCATAAATTTGTTCATAAACTGAGGATTTTTTTGCATTACATTTACCCAATTTTTCATTGTGTCAGGGTTTGACATCATGCTATTCATCCAATTATTTGGAAGGCTTGGGTCAATCCATCCCATAGGACCTGGAACAGGTGAATTTTGCATCATGGGTGGGTGATTGGACGGTTGCGAAATCATATTTCCCACAGCCAGACCTGCAATAAAAACACCTACAACAATACCAATGACAACATAACGACTGGGCATATGTTCAGATTACAAATTGTTTGTATTAAACGGTCAAGGCAAATCTCAGTAATGATAATTAAAAATAACCCGGATAGAATTTGTTTTGTTTGTGAGCAGTATAAATGGCAGATAATGAATTATCTAATTATCATAACAGGGCATTTGGCTTCTTCGGATACTCTACGACTAACACTACCAAGCGCTGCAAGTTTTTTCATTCCATGTAATCCTTGGCTACCTATTACTATTAGATCTGCTTTTGTTTGCGTTGCAAATTTTAGTATAGAGTTAGAAGCTCTTCCCATAAGAATCTCAACTTGTACATCAACTCCATGTTTTGTACATTCGTTGATTTGTTGCTGTAGTTTGGTCGGAGTGGAGAATTTTTTTGGCAAACTTATCTCACGTTTTAATTTGTTGAGTTTTTTATTTACTACATCACTTAAAACTCCTGGCGGTACATCTGATGCAACCTCAATTACAGAAAGTACGTATATCTTTGAACCAAATGCTTTTGCCATTTCAAGTGATTCACTTAATGCATTCTTTGAAAAACTAGACCCATCATATGGAACTAGGATTTTTTTATATTTTTGTACGTGACGTGTATCGGTTATTTTTGATTGCATTCGTGAAGATATTCCATCTATTTTTGATAAATCCCTCAAGAGATTCTCATTTGAGCCATATTTTGCATTTTTGAGTATAATCTTGATTGTTTCTCGTATGGTAGATATCTGATTTGCAAGTTCTTCATTTTCTGAATTCTTTGATATGGACATTGTTTTTCCTTCCTACAAACCGCAATTTTACTCGTTATTAGACCCAACTGATATCATCATGTAAAATGTGGGTCCTTCTTTGCAAGTCGTTTATGAGTCTCAACCTCAGTGTATGCTTTTACAATGTCTGTTGCGCTGATGACACCTTTTAGATCATCGTTTTTATCAACTACTGGAATTCCACTCACTTTGTATTCAATCATTAAATTAGCTGCTTTTGCCAGATCATCCTCAGAGCTTACAGTTATCAACTCAAAATCAATGATATCGCTCACAGTCATCCCCTTACCAGAGTCTTCTGGGAGCAAATAGTTTCTGCTAGGATTTTTGAAATAATCACTGTTTCTAAGAAACGAGTCATATGTTATCAATCCCATTGCTTTTCCATCATTGTCAGTTACGACAAGCCTAGAGATTTTATTTTTATTTAACATGTCCAGCCCAAAGCAAAGAGAATCAGTCTTTCTACAAGTCATTATTATTTTTGACATGTAATCCTTTACTTTGTAGGCCTGCGGATACTTGATTGCAAAGTTATGTGCTAGATCAGACTTTGTAGTTATTCCGACCAATTTTCCATCGGCATTTATTATTATTGCAGAACTGATTTGAAAGGTAACCATCCTTATCGCACATTGAGAAAGTATGTCGGACTGATCCGCAAATATTGTTACGAGGTTTCTACTCATTATTTCATTTATTGCAATTTCATCCAAATTTCGAGCAGTCTTGTCTGATTCTAGAAAATTTCCAATATCTCTTTCCGTAACAATTCCAATCGGGATATCTTTTTCAACAATTACAATTCGTTTAATGCTATTTTTTTGCATCATATGTAATGCATCGTGTATCGTATGCTCTTGGTATAATGTAATAACAGATGTTGTGTACTGACTCAGTTGAATTCCCACCTACATTGTATAGTTGAAAATGCATTTAAAATGAATTTATGATTTCCAACCATGATTATCAATGATAAAATGAAAATTTGTTAATTCCTAATTCTCTAAATCAGAATTAGGAACAATTTCTACTTCAAGAGAGCCGTTTTTGAAGCATGTCATTATTGACTTTACTCGTGATTTGTAGAGAAAGTACTTTTTCCCATCCTGGTTTATCGAGCCAGATATTCCTAGTAATTTGTGGCCATGTAGTAATTGCACTCTACGGTACGCAGTGCTGATCGGTATTCCGCACTCGTTGCTTAGATCGATTGCAGATTTTGGCAATTCCATCGTGGCTTCCAAAATACATCGCGAGTACTTGTCTGCCAAGATTTCAAGATATGCATCCTTTGTTGATGGCTCTTGAACTAATTTTCCTTGTAGTAATACTTGCATGCGGTATAATCATTCATTTTTGCTTATAATGATCAGGAATGCACTGCACTACAATGTATTCAGACGATAAACAAAGCATCAAGTCTTAAATATCAAATTATTAAGGTTAGTTTGTTGGCAATAACCTCAAAGATATACCTTGTAGCAATCACACTCTTTACAGTTTCATTTCTTACAGCAGCTGCACAGACTCCTATTACAGTAACTACTGACAAGCCAGCATATTCAGACGGCAGTACAATTATGATATCAGGAACTGTAACGGACCAACTCAGCATACCAATATCGATTATCATCAAGGACAGTTCCCAGCACATTGTATATATCGCTCAAACAAACCCCAATCCAGATAACACCTATTCAACCCAAGCAGTTGCAGGCGGAGATCTCTGGAAAACTATGGGAACTTATGAAATTGATGTGACATATGGTGGGGCAGACAAAACTTCCAAGACAACATTTGAGTTTACATCCAGCGCACAACCTGTATCTGGTGCCGGAAATCAAACTAATGCAACTCAGGCAGTCCCAGAGTTTGGATCATTATCAGTATCAATATTTGCAATATCTACACTAGCAATAGTAATTTTCTATGCCAGAGTAAGACCATCTTTTAAAATCTAAAAAGTCAATTAATCAAGATATTAGTGTATAATCATGACAGGGCATTTTGCAAGCTCAGATATTTTTCTGCTTACACTTCCAAGTGCCTTTACCTGACCTACACCGTGCAATCCTTTACTGCCTATTACAATAAGATCTGGATGCACACCACGTTCAAATTTTAAGATTGATTCAACGGGGTTTCCCGCCACCACGTCATAATATGCGTTCAATGTGCCTTTTGATTTGCATATGGCCACATCTGCAAGTAGTTCTTTTCTTGCAATAGATTTTGCAGCCACAACAAATTCTCCTATTGATTTTTCCAATCGTGTATCTTTTTTTAATAATGAAAGCAACATTCCAGGAGGAAAATCACTTGTATCCACAGCAGTGACCAAGTATAATTTGGATTTGAATTTATTGGCAATTTCTATGGCATGTACAAGTGCTTTTCTTGAATATTTTGAGCCATCTATTGGTACAAGTATTTTTTTAATTACAGATTCTGCCAACAAATAATATCTAAAATCATCATACTTAAGGTAATTCCAAAATTTCATTTGTGATATGCAGGAGATAGTTAATGGGTATCAAAATTGATAACATGTGGACAACGTGTTAATATCATCAGATATTTTTTTGGCAGATATCTTCAAGAGTTTAGTTTCTTTGTCATCAAGAGGTAATTGTAATATTTCTTTTACTCCATTTTTGCTAAAAACAACTGGAACCCCCATGGAAAATCCACTAAACCCGTACTCCCCATCTAAATACACCGAAGCAGATGCAAGAAGATCTTTTCCTTCGACGATTGATTTTGCAATATCAAACGTATTTTTTGCAGCCCCAAATACCGATGCCTCTTTGTACGCAACAAGATATTTCCAGTAATTTTTTAATTCAGATGTAATCTCATCAGTTTTTTTCTCTGAAATATTTATTTTCTGACCTTGAGATTTTGCGTTTGAGAAAAGTGGAACCATCGTAGAGCCGTGTTCACCAATAACTAATCCATCTATCTGCCCTTGTTTTACACCCAATTCTTTTGCAAGAAGATAGCGAAATCTACTTGAATCCAAGCTAGAACCCATCCCAATAACTCGCTCTCTTGGAAATTTAGTTTGTTCTAGTATTTGGTATGCAAGTACATCTATAGGATTAGTTACAACTATCACCTTTGTCTCATCTGCGTACTTTGCAAGATTTTTACATATTTCTGATACAATTGGAACATTAAATGGTAAAAGTTCAGCCCTGTCTTCTTTGATAACTCCGCCGCTTACTGTAATTATTACTACATCGGAATTTTTTATCTTGGAAAAATCATCAGTTCCCATAACAGATATGAGAGATTTTTCAGGTAGCGTGTTGCTAACATCCAAGGCCTCACCAAGAGCCTTGTTCTTTGATCTATTTACAATTACCAAGTCATCTAGTCCAGATTGTCCAACTAAAAATGCGATTGCAGATCCTACACGACCTGCACCAATTATAGAAATCATTAGCAGTTACTTTACAACAAGAACTGGTACATGAGATTTGTGTACAATTGCATTTGAAACGCTTCCCAAGAATGCTTCTTTTATTCCTCCCATTCCCCTAGATCCGATAACGACAAGATCAAATTTGTTCTGTTTTATAAAATCAAGCATGTCAGATTTAGCATCACCGTAGATAATTTTATGACGAAATACAATGCCATTTTGTGCAGATTTTACTTTGGCTTGTTCCATAAATTTTTCTGCATTTGCAATAAGTTTTGCCTTTAAAGGAGTTACAAGTTCACCCATATGCTGAGGATAAATTGAAACTACATGAAGACCTGTTATTATTGCACCACATTGTCTTGCAAGAAAGATTGCCATATCAAGTCCATTAAACGATGTCTTGGAACCATCTAATGGCACTAGAATTTTGGCAATTTTTGTCCTGATCATATAATCAGTTCAGATACGTGGGATTTATCATCACCTCTGATTATCGCAGACAAAAACCAACTGGTTTACTTTTATAGCCCTAGATTATTATGGAGGAAATAAGGAGCAAAATGAGAAATGAGTTCGCCACAAGTCATCTATGCACATTTGAAAGAAGTTCGTGATCTTAAGGTAGACAAGATACTAAAGAAAGCAACCACTATAGACACTTCTTATTCCATATCTAAAACAGTCGGAGTTTTGGTAAATTCTGATTCTTACGAGGTATTTTGCATGGACGGTAAGGACGTTCTCACAATAAGCGCACGTGAGCTTTTGGGTGTAAAAGATGTTGAAAATATGAAGATAAAGCCATTATTACGAAAGATCCAGCCATTGACTAGAAATGATACTATAGAAAAGGCAGCTGCAATTTTGTCTCATTACAGAATGCGCTCAGTTCCAGTAGTAGAAGGAAATGAGATAGTCGGAATAGTCAATGGAAAAGACATTGTTGAACTATTACACAAACAGAATTTAAAATGGATTCCAGCAAACAACATACTAACTGCAGACCCAATTACTGTAACTAGTACTGATTCTCTTGCAACTGCAAGAAGATTAATGATTACAAAAAGAATTGACCATCTTCCAGTTATCAAAGGCGGTAAAGTTTCACAAGTGTTGACATCAATGCACTTGTTGCAAGTAATAAAACCTACAGAAAGATTGGGAATGGGATTAAGAGGATTAAATCTACACAAGAAATACCAAGAAGACATATCAAATCTAGGTAGTACCCGCATTCCAAATCTTAACACCAACGCGCCACTAAGTACTGTAATAGAATCAATGTTAAAGAATGACTCATCATGTTGTTTGCTTACATTATTGGACCATGTCCATGGAATAATCACTTACAAAGATATCATCAACTTGCTTGAATCAAAAATACCAAGTGATGTTCCGCTATTCATTGTAGGCCTTCCAGAAGATTACAGCAGTGCAGAAATTGTCAAGACAAAGTTTGATAAAATTATTAGAAACCTTACCAAAGTATATCCTGAAGTAGAACAGGCCAAGGCATCTATTAAGACAATACACAATCCAGTTAGCAATAGGCCACATTACGAAGTAAGTGTTAGAGTATTCAGCCCATACAGAACATACAACTATACTGAAATGGGATGGGATCTCTCAAAAGTTTTCGATGCTCTAGGTAGTAAATTAATTCGAAACTTGTCTCAACGCAGCAAGAAACGTTGGAAGACTACAATTAGAAAAATAGACAAGAAAGACATCTTCTAAATATAACAAACTAGAATTTTTCCAGAATTGAATTTTAGATATTAAAAAGATCTTTTGCGTTCTGGTACATCAATTTGTTCCTGTATTCCTTCTTTAATTTTAATTTTAAAGCAAAATTAATGTATGACCCCATATCAGAGATTGGCCAATCAGTGCCATATAGTAGATAACGCGGTTCTCCGGCATAGTTTATCAATTCTGCGACTTTTTCTACCATTATTTCTTCAAAAAAGTGGTCAAATTTACCAACTGCCAGGCCTGACATATCGGCATAAACATTATCATTTTTGTATACTACTTCCTGACAATCTTCAATCCAGGGATTTCCAAGATGGCACATGACAATTTTTAGTTCTGGATTATCTACTGCAACTTCATCCAGATTAAGAGGGTGTGAAAATTTCAGCTTGCCTTTCTCAGAAAATGTATCACCAGTATGTACCATCACAGGTATTCCAAATTCTACACAAGTATCATAGACTTTTTGATATCTCTTGTCATATGGGTAATAGTGTTCATAACCACAATAAATTTTGAGTCCTTTCACAAAACCTTCTTTTATCCATTTGCGATATTGTTTCAGATCAGCACTGGTATGATTTTCAATACTAAATCCTGCAACTAGACCAATGTTATCATACTTTTTTGTAGCTTCAATCAACTGTCGTGTGGATGGTCTTTCTTCACTTACTTTGTATGATGAGAGAACTAGCGAATAATCTACGTCATGATTAGACATTTCTAAAAGTAATTTCTTCACCCTGTCTTCAAGGCGTGGAATATTTTCTATAGTGGCATATCGGTTTAGATGAGTATGACAATCAATTATCAATCAAATCACCTGTTTATAGTCAGGATTCTTCCATTCTATGAAAGTAGCATAGTCTAATGATCTACTATCCTTAAGATAATTTTTTAAAATCTTGATAAACTTGAATCCATTTTTTAGTTGAAAGCCAAGCACAGGTTCATCAATTTCACCTTCAATTACTTTTTGGACATATTCCTCAGGAGACATTTTATCTACAAATTCGCAATAGTTGAACAATCTTCCACCTGCTATTATTCTCCTCAGATTTAATGTAATGCAAAGATTCTTTCTTGCATCATAGAGTAATGTTGCAATTCCAAGTCTACGATAATCAGGATGTGTTGATACATCAGCACCATAAAGGCTATCACCTTTAGGATCATGGTTTCTAAATTCTGGTCCACCGCAAGCCTCCCCCCAAGTGTGTTCCTTGTACTCGGGGTCTAGTTTGACTATTACGCCACTTACTGAGCCTACAATTTGTCCGTCATATTCTGCAACAAATTGACCCTGAGGAAATACTTTCAAATGACTCTCCAAGTGATGTTTCTTGAAGATCATCCCTTCGATTGCCATTTGTGGAAAAGAAACTTCTTGCAATTCCACAATCTTTGGAATATCCTCATAGGTGGTGCTTCGTATGTTTATCTGAGAATTATTGTCTGACAATTATCATTATTTGCATATATGGTCATATTAACGAGCCAGGTGACGTCTATGTAAGACGCAAATATCACGATTATTATGCAATGATGTTCTAAACATATGTGAGATATCATGGATGGAGATCACTTCTGGAAACAAAATGTGTGTTCTGACTGTAAGCGAGTCAAATGCCAAAAAGGATGCAATTGCGATTGCCATTGGGATAAGAGTAATCTCTAAGGTCCAATCAATTCTTTACACATCAAGTCATTTCTATTAAAAATTGATTCTCAAGTTTTAAATTATGAAACAAGTCCATAATATGACAAACATGCAACGAGATTTAGAACTAACTTTTAGAATGGCAATCAGTTTCCTAGCCCTTACGCTGATCTATTTGGCATTTTTGGGTTTTATTGCCATGTACTTTGGATTAGGAATACTTCCAATTTCAATGATTGCGGGTTTGATGATTGGTGCGCAATGGTTCTTCTCGGATAGAATTGTATTGTGGAGCACGGGAACCAAAATTGTATCTAAAGAAGAATACCCAGTCTTACATCAATTAGTAGAAAGTTTATGCCAAAAAGCAAACATTCCAAAACCAAAGGTTGGAGTAATGACAAGTGATATTCCAAATGCATTTGCAACTGGAAAAGGCCCGCGAAGTTCTGTAGTTGTAGTAAGCTCTGGAATTTTAAAAATATTAGATAAAGACGAACTTGAAGGTGTTTTATCACATGAACTTACTCATATAAGAAACAGAGATGTTACAATCATAACACTTGCAAGCTTGTTCTCTACAATTGCGTGGTTTCTCATGCAGTCTTCAATGTTTAGTACAATGTGGGGAGGAGGATATGGTGGAAGACAGCAACAAGGAGGTAGCACAATTGTGGTTTTAATAGTTGCAGGAATAGTTTGGTTTCTAAGTTTTCTAATCATCAGGGCCATATCCCGATACAGAGAGTTTGCAGCAGATAGAGGTGGGGCATATCTTACAGGCAAGCCAATGAATCTATCCCGTGCTCTGATGAAGATAAGTGGAGAGGTAAAGGTTGCACCAACTCAGGAACTTAAAAAAATAGAAGGAATGAACGCGTTTTTCATCATTCCTGCAATCTCGGGTCAGACCATTGCAAGGTTCTTTTCCACACACCCACCAGTTACAGAACGGGTAAAACGTTTGATGCGAATAGAACAAGAACTTCGTGACTCTGATGCACGAGGCGTTTAACCAGAAAACATAGAAAAGTCTAAGTTTTTTTCTTAACAGTCAGGTTGAACTCTTTTTTTATTATTGGATATTCTTTATTATTTCCAAACACTTCGACTGTTATCTTAAAAGACATGGTACTAAGCGGAATATTGTGTGGAGTTATTGTAATTTCATGCTCTCCAGTATTTTTATCTGGAAGATCTAATGAAGTAAGTTGAATCACAGGAGTGCTGATTGTAACATATTGATTGCTTGCATCGTCAGTCATTATTTTTAATATAATATTATCAAATTTTTCCTTGAAATTTTTAACATTGACTTTAATAGTGGCAGTTTTATCCGAATCTATTTTTGATTTTGATAATTCAATTTTTTCAAACGCCAATTCTTTTTTAAATAATCCCATATGTTTTGCCTTAATCTTCGTACATACCTACCATAAATAAAGAGATAGTTCTTACAATGATGAATAATCCCCACTGGTGATAATCAGTCATGATAATTTGTGATGATTCTTTTTATAACTTAAAATCACTAGTCTAGTGTTCAAGCTCATGTAAAAATCAAAAATAAAAAAATCAGAGTTGGCGAGCTGTTCTAATATGCAAAGAGTGTAACAGCAAACACAGTTGGGTGGATGAGCAAGGTTTGCCAGATACTTACCTTGGATACTAACATTAGACTTTTCAGATTTTGTGACCTGCAAGTGTGCAAAATATACAGAGTACATAATATTTACTCCAGATATCCCTAGTACAACCGCATTTACAGTCACATTTTCTTAGTTTCAAATTAATCTCTGATATCATAACACTGATTGGGTATTTGTAAGATTATCTATATTCCTATTTTTGTAAAAATCTAGTGAACGATAGTAACAGGACATGTAGCATGTTCTGAGACATGTCTTGCAGTACTTCCAAGTCTTTTAAGAGATGCAACACCTGTTAGCCTTCTGCTTCCCATTATAATTAGATCAATTTTTGATCTTTTTACTTCCTTTATGATGGCATTAGATACGTCATCATGAACAATTTTGTAAAATGCCTTTGCCCCTTCCTCCCTACATTTTTGAGTAATTTTTTCCATCTCTTTTTCACCCTGCTCTGTTAGAGATTTTACAACTTTTTGATAATTCATAACAGCTGCTCCTGAAAAGACAGTATCGCTTATTGGATAGTAAACTGGTATAACCATCAAGAGTTTTAGATCAGCATTAAAATTTCTTGCAATATCTTGTGCCAACTCTAATGCTTTCTTTGAAAGTGGTGAGCCGTCATACGGGACTAGAATATTTTTTAGTAGCAACTAGAACAGCTCTTTTACTTTACTTCGGTATGCTTCAACAATTTGTCCGAATTCTTCAAAGTCACTTGCAGATGGAGTTTGCATGCGAAAAGCAAGCTGAGCTACAAAGAGTGTAAACGCGTTTCCCATCATCATGTTAAAAGTCAATTCAGAGAGGTCCCGAACCGCAGGAAACGCCACTTTGAGAAATGGCAGATATGCCTTGGTCTGATTTAACATAAGTTCCATGTTTGTCTCAATTGCGGTTTTTATCTCAGGATGAACAGTCATGTCAATTCACCGAGACGACCTGATACGGTTTTGATTGATAGTGAAGCGAGCATAAAAACACCATTTCTCCATTTAATACCTTGGCTGTAATTGAGATTCCATTTAATTCTTTTTTACATACATGGCATGTGAGCGGTTTAACATCAGATTTTACAAACTTTTTTTCATGTGAAATATACAAATCCTGAGATAGGAAGCTTTCTACCATGCTCATAAAAGACGGATTCAATATTATTAAAGTGATCATCATTATCAAGAATGATTCCAAGTGGTTATCATATATGATAATCCTGCCAGAAATTTTATACTAAATTAAGGGATTTATTTTCATGACAGTGGCGCGGGATATAATGTCAAGCAAAGTAATTACAATTGAATCAAATTTATCAGCTACTGAGATTGCAAAAATTATGGACAAAAATAAGGTAAGTAGTATAATAATAACAAAAGATCAATTGCCAATTGGCATAGTAACAGAGAGAGACTTGGTATCAAAAATTGTTGCACAAAACAAGAAACCTTCAGAGGTCAAGATTATAGACATAACAACATCGCCTCTTGTGGTAGTAAGTCCACTTGCACCTACTGATGAGGTTGCAGAAAAAATGATAGAAAAAAAAATTAGGCGGGTAGTAGTAATGGATTCTGATCAGCCATTAGGAATCATAACAGTGACAGATTTTGTAAAGCACTTGCATGGCATGCTTGCAGATTCTCAAAATTATAACAAAAATCTCTATGAACAACTAATAGAAGATTGGGAAGACTGGATGTCCTAATAAAAATATGAATTTTGATATGCTCTAAGCGGCGTTGATTTTGAAACAATCCTACGTCTGCTACTAGCATTAGGCCTTGGGCTAGTAGTAGGAGCATATGTTATTGCAATAGTAATTACAGTGTTGATTTTTGGAACACTGCAAATTGATAGAATAAAGAGATTCTCAGAAGGTGGGACATATACTGAGGACCACGATTAAATTTCTCGTACAACGCAAAATTTGAAATTTATAGTTAAATTCAATCATGATATGATATTACAATTACCAGACATGATAATAGAATGTCAAGTTTTTATGTATGAATTTCGTACTGGAGTCATTGGATAATTTTTCTGCCAAAGACATAATGAAGCATCAGGTAGTTACGGTTGATTCTTCCATGACAGTTTTGGATACGGCAAAGATGATGGATGATGCAGGCATTGGCTGTGTTGTTGTACTTGAGAACAATATTGCAGTAGGCATAGTAACAGAGCGCGATTTTGTCAAAAGGGTTGTATCTCGTGCAATTCCACTGACGACTCCAATCAAGCAAATAATGTCATCGCCATTAATTGTAGTAAATCCTGAAGAGAGCATTTGGGAAGTGGCAGAACTTATGAAACAGAGAAAAATTCACAAGGTTCCAGTAGTACATGAAAGTCTCCTAGTAGGAATAGTTACCGCAACTGACTTGACCAGAATATGCAGTATTGGTTCTGATTCTGAAATGCGAAGAATAACAGACCAGATACTTTTGAGAATGAAGCCTGCAGACAAGTAATCTAGTCAGTTAAAATTAATTTTTAATTATAGCTCGTACAATGTCAGTCTTTGTTACAATCCCTACCAAGAGCTTGCCATGAACAACGGGCAGTCCGCTGATCCCATGCCTTATCATTAAAAGTGAAACAGTTGATACATCATCTGATGCATCGACCGTTATTGGATTCGATGTCATAACATCGGCAGCAATGAAAGTCAATAGATAACTTAGTTGGTTTGAGCGATATTCTTTTGGATTTGCAGCCATCCTATAGTTTTCAACCTCAGAAGGATCACCAAATTGTTTTAGCCATAGAGGCATCTTGGCAGGGATAAAATCCCGGTGAGTTATAATCCCAACAGGCTGTCTGTTTCTCTCTACAACAACTCTAGAGATTTTATTATTCACAAGAACGCTTTCAACATATAGTAGCGAGTCTGCAGGTTTTACTGTAATTACATCTCTTGTCATAATTTTAGAAACTTTGAGTTGTTCTGTGGCTTGTGTTAAAAATACAGATGCCAAGTCTGTCTTTGTAATAATTCCAGATAGTGTCTTGTCTTTGTGTAGTACTATAACAGAACTGATTTTATTATCAAGCATTAGTTTAGCACAGTCATGTAACGTTGCCCCCTCCTGAACAGAAACAAGGTCTTTGGACATAACATCAGATACGCGTGTAGCTTCAAGCGGTTTTGCATCAATTCTATAGATTGCCTTTACCAAGTCTTTTTCCGTTAGCATTCCTACGGGCTTGTCTTTTTCTGATACAATGAGTCGGCTTATTCTATGCTTTAGTAAGAGTGTGCGTGCATCCAAGAGGCTTGTTCTAGGGGTTACTAGAATTGTTTTTTTTATTACTTGGTTTATGCTGTCATTTTTTAGTTTCAATAATTTTTGTATATTTCGGGTAGATTATAGGCTTTTTACAAATCTCACTGATGATAATTATATCACAATGAATACATTTTCTTACATCAGATCGGTACATCACGTTTGAAAATTACCCATTAGGTTAAATCTCAATCCTCGCCATTACAATTCATGATATCTGACATTCTAAACGAGCCTGTCTCCAAGTTTACAAATAAAAAAATGACTACGATATCAAGTGATCTTACCATTCAAGACGCAGCAAAGGCAATGACAGAATCCAAAGTAGACAGCATATTGGTATTTGAAAAAAGTAAGATAATAGGAATGGTTACAGAAAAAGACATACTACGTGATATAGTAGCAAAGGGATTAGACCCGGCAAGTACTACCCTTAAACAAATAGCAAAGGGTCCATTAATTACAATAAAAAAAACTGCGCCAGTAAAAGAGGCACTAGGTATAATGAAAAAGCATGATATCAGAAGACTAATCGTAATGGACAAGCGACCAATTGGACTCATAACACAAAAAATGGTCTGCGGAAATCTTACTGATAGAAATGTTACATTACCTGAACTTGAGATCCCAGACAAGACAACATGCCCTTACTGTACTGCAAATTTTGAAAATAACAAGAGTCTGGGTAAGCACATTGATAGAATTCACATCAAATCATAATTAGCCAGAATTCGTGAAATTTTGCATAATTTTATACATTCCCAAATAGTTCCCATTACACATGACAGTAAAACGACAGCCCCACCCCATAAAACATGAACAGACTCGAAGTATCAGCTATCGCCTTCCAGAGCATATCATAGAAGAACTAGAGACAGAGGCACAACAAAAGGAGATATCTCAAAATGTCTTGGTCAAACAAATTTTAGAAAAATACGTTGGATGGGAAAGATTTGCAAAAAACATAGGAATGACTCCAGTTCCAAAAGAGATTCTCATGGTTCTAGGTGAGAAAATGGACGGAGAGGTAATGAATGAGATAATACAAAAAATGACCCCAATGATAAAGGACTGGGTCATGTTCATGAAAGGCAGTTATGATTTAAAGCGAGTAATAGAATCTATGGAGGAATACATGCGAGCTTCTGGCATGACATCAGACCATAGAATTGAAGGAGATGTTCATCATTTTATAATACAGCACAATCTTGGAATACGCTGGTCTTTGTTTACAGAACTTTTCTTGAAACAAATCTTTCACGAGTTTCTGCCAAATCTTACAATGAAATCTCGCACTACGCCAAATACAGTCATATCAAGTATTGCGCTAGGGTCAGATTTTAGCGAGCATGAAAAGTAATATTATTTTAAAAAAAATAAAATTCTAGCTTACAGTTACCAGTCCAATTCGCCATGGGTGGATTGTACAATAGTAATGATATGCACCAGGTTTATCAAACTTGTAAGAAAACGTATCTCCAGTCTTTAGTAACCCACTGTTAAATAATGGAATTATTTTTCCATGCGAATCTATACTTTGAATGTCATGTTGAATCGTATCTAGATTTTGCCAAGTAACTGTAGTTCCAGGAATTATCTCCAAGTTAAGAGGCAAAAAGAAACCAGTACTTGCTGTTGCCGAGTTTCCGTTTGGAATTAGGATTTTAGCATTGTTTGATACACTGACAGATGGAATAGGATCGCTTCCAAGTAAAAGATAACTTAGAACATATGTATGGATATTGTCTTGCATGTTGGCAGTTACCTTCCACATAGAACCACTTCCTGTTGCATAGAGCCGTGTTCCGTCAAGAGAGACAGTAAATGTATCATGGGATACTGTTTGTGCAGGACCCTGGGCATGAAACGACCCATCATTGTTGTATGCAAAATTCCACTGGGCTCCAGTAAATCTAGCTACTGTAATTCCATTGCCTCCTTCCACTAGAATTGCGCCCTTGTCAATAGTTGAGGAATCTACAAGAGAAAGTCGCATGCTCGAAGTGTACAAAGTAGGGGTATCGCCATTTATCATAGCAGCTCCACTACCTTTCATGGAATAAGTTGAATCTGCATAAACTAAACCAGATGAGACTGCTATTATACCCAGAATGACTCCCAAAGTAAGGGCGCGCATTTCTAGTTTATACAAACCAGCATACTATATAATTACGATATGCTGTATCAGGCATGATAATCATCTTAAACAATAATACACAATTCTAAAAAAGAGCAAACAAATGGTAGTAAACACAGTGGTATCATTTCCATTTGATGTAACAGAGGATAGGACAAGATTTCAAAGATCCGTAATAGATGGAGACTTGGGATATTATGATACCGTAGCAAGAAAATTCATACCACATGAAACTTTAGAGTCACTTCTTGAGAATATAATTCCTGAAAAAGAACATCTAGTCTCTGAAAATAATCCCAGAGTACAACAATCAGTCAATAGAATTAGAAGAAATTTGTCAATATATCAGAGAAATCCAAGTGATTCATACGCCCAGGTTTTTCTCAAATATTTATCCAATAGATATCTAAGTTCAATACGAGAACAAAAACTAGATGCAGCAATACTCTATGTTGATGTAGTAGGGTCTACAAAACTTTCCACTCAGCTGTCTCCATCAGAACTATCATCGCTAATTCGAGTCTTTTCTCAAGAGATGTCAATCATAATCTCAAGACATGGAGGTTTTGTACTAAAATATGCAGGCGATGCAGTGATTGCGTATTTTCCATCATCAGATGAATTTGGAAATGCATCTGAGAATGCAGTAAGATGTGGCAATGTAATGGATATGATAATAGAACAATCCCTCAACTTTGCTTTTCAAGACTTTGCCTTACCACCAATTCAAGTTAGGGTTTCAATTGATTTTGGCACTAATGAGATTATATTTTTGGGTCCAGAGCCAGATTTAATTGGTCACACTATAACAATTGCATCAAAAATGATTCGACTTGCAAAACCTGGGCATATTGTAATAGGAGAAAATGCGTATAAACAATTGACGGAATCACGTACATCTGTTTTCAGTCCTGCAGGTTCAGACATACATTGGGATTATTCCGATCCAAGAACAGGAAAGATATACCCCATATACTTTTCAGGAGATAGGAAATAGCAATGGAGCAACAAGCCATGAAATACGGTCTTTCAGACCTTGAGAGATTTGTAGAGATTGGAAATAGGTCCCTCTTGGTTAAGGGAAGGTCAGGCACTGGTAAAGAGACACTTTGTTTTGAGCTTGCAGGTAGCAAGGTAAAAGAGTACAACGTTATTTTCATTACAAGAAATCAAGCAGATAAAATACTTTACAGACGATTCCCATGGATTACAGATTTTATCGCTCCTGCAAACATAGTTGAAATATCTCCAGAAGATGCAGTACTGACTGATCCTTCATTTGTCATATCTGCCATAGTAAATGCAATAGCAAATTCTTCGAAAAAAGTCAAAGATCCTTTCCTTGCTTTAGAGAATGTAAAAAAACCATTCATCATACTTGATGTCTGGGATTCAGTTTCAAGAGAGATGAATGCATTAGATAGAATGCGGGCTGAGAAACTTTTGACGTCGCTTGCTGAAAAATATGATGGATTCATAATTTTCCTAAGCGAGCAGCAAGATACTGCGTCACTTGAATATCTTGTAGATGGAGTGATAGAGACATCGCAACGTTACTTTAAGACATATAGGATAAGAGAAGTAAGCCTTGAAAAATTAAAAGGTGTCCCCATCAAGAGACCAAAGATTCCATTTACTCTTCAAAATGGAAGATTCCAATCATTTTCAAATTTGCGTAGCAACATGAAAAGCGCCTCTATGTTTTTTCCCTCTCCAGATTCAGATGCTAGATTTTCTACAGGTAGTAAGGATTTTGATCTAAAATTAAACGGAGGTTTTAGAAGAGGGTCTGTCATCGGTATTGAAATTGATAGTGATGTAGACCGTTTTGCTTTTGTACCACTGCTCTCACCTATCGCGCTAAACTTTATGGTCCAAAATAATTCTGTTCTAATATCATCCTCATCAGACCAAGATGTTAGTGCAGTAGTGAATTACCTTACACCGTACACAAACAAGGAAGCATTAAAGAACTTTAGAATATTTGGACATACTTTTGGTACAAAATCAGATTATATAATAGAAAGAGAGGGTGTTGATTTCGAGTCAACAAACACAGAATGGAACAGAACATACAGCAATCTAAAAGAAAATGGGAAACCACTCTTAATGTCAGCAGATTATAGTTTCTTAGAGCTAGCCTACCAGTCCGAAGAAAAATTAATCTTAAAATCCCTAATTGATAATTCCCGCATGGTAAGACATAACAAGGATCTCTTTTTGATAATTTCAAGACCAGGATACAAGTCATTAGAGATCATGAAAAGCGTATGCGACTTGCACTTGAGATTGTTTGATCATGAAGGGACAGTTTTTCTATCAGCATTAAAACCACAGTTATTCTTGTGTAACATGCAATCAAGTTTTGAAAATGGATACCCCCAGTTAGTTCTAGAAGATTCAGTATGATAGAATTTGCATAAATTAACACCATAATCATATTTTCAAGATAGATAATTGACATTTTACTTTAATACATCTTGTATCAATGCTACCTTATGATTAAAATTCCAGCCAAAGTCCAAGAAATGCTCAAAGGTCAAAAAGTCATTGTAGTAGGCTCTGTCGATGTTAATGGTCTTGCAAATTTATCTCCAAGAACCTCGTTTTATTTTACAGATACTGCAGTATACTGGTTAGACTTTTTCAAGCACAAGTCGCAGGGAAACTTCAAGAGTATTCCATGGGTCAGCGTAGGAGTATTTGATAAAAAAGAGCTCAAAGGGTATCAAATCAAGGGTAAAGTCACATTTGTTACAGATACCAAAGAAAAAGCAAGAATTACAGATGTCATTACAAGGTCTGCAACTGGAAAAACATCAAGTAAAATATTTGAAAGAATGAGTCAAAATAAGACTCCAGATGTAATCATGTTTACCCCAAAGGCAGTATACTCACTTAGTCCAAAAGAAGAGTCTGGCATAGCCATGGTAATGGACAAAGACGGAGAGACAATCTCTCTTCTAGGAAGATAGTTTCTTTCTTAGAATATCAAGTGTAGTTGTAGGGTCAGCTTTTCCCTTTGTCTTTCTCATAACTTTGCCCACGAGATAGTTGATAGTATCAGGATTCTGTCTTGCTTCAGCAACTGCTTTTTCTTCTTCTTGAAATACCTCATCAATTATCTTTTCAATCGAGCCTGCGTCACTTACATGTCCCAAGTCAAGGCTGCATATAACATCTGAAAGTGATTTTCCAGTTTTCACCATTTCTTGTAATGCTTGCTTACCTGAATTTCTTGTCAGAGTATCATTCATTATAGAATCAGCAAGATCAGATATATGCTGTGCAGTAATTTTTAATTCAAGTTTCTTTTCTCGCGTATCTGCATAACTTAACAAATCTGTTGTTATAATATTAGCAACTTCTTTTGCATTTTTTTCGTTATATGATTTTTCAAATAAATCTGAATAGAATCTGTCAGAAGATAAAACATCTGCCACTTGGGCTGGAATTCCATATTTTTTGATATATCGTTCTCTTTTTGCAACAATGCTTTCAGGCATTTGTTTTTTTATGTTTTCAATTGATTCATTTCTAATCAAAACTATTGGAATGTCTGCTTCAGGGAGATATCGATAATCTTGTTCTTCCTCTTTTGATCTGGATGATACGGTAATTCTTCTTGCATCATCCCAATGTCTTGTCTCTGCAACAACTGGAATCCCTCTTTCAAGAAGGCTTTGTTGTCTTGTTATCTCAAAATGAAGTGCTTTTTCTATATCCCTAAACGAGCCTACATTTTTTATCTCAACTCTATTTCCATCCCCTTCAGAAATATTTCCATCAACTCTCATTGCACCCTCAAGATATGGGTCAGATATGCCAACATTTTCAACCAAATCTGCTAACACATTTAGAAATATACGAACCTGTTTTGGAGTTTCAAAGTCTGGCTCTGTTACAATTTCAACAAGAGGAGTCCCCGCTCTGTTATAATCAACCAGGGTTAGCATGGATTTACCCTCATAGACTAGCCTTCCAGGGTCTTCTTCAAGTTGGATTCTTCGAATTCTAATCTCCTTTCCTTCAATTGTAATTTTTCCATCTGAGCCTATACTTGTTGGACCATATGCATTGTACTGGGTAATTTGGAAATTTTTGGGCAAGTCAGGATAAAAGTAATTTTTCCTAAAAAAGCCAATTTTTTCTGGAATGGCACATCCAAGTGCGAGTGATATCATTGCAGCCTTTTCAACTGCCTTTTTGTTCAACATTGGAAGTGAGCCAGGAAGACCTGCACAAACTGGACAGATATTAGAGTTTGATGCAAGGTTTCTATATTCTGCCTTGCATGAACAAAACAGTTTACTTTCAAGCTTTGTAAGCTGACAGTGAATTTCTAATCCTATTCTTGTCATAGAGGTACCTCTGGAAGATTTGTAGTCTCTTGTAACGCATATGCAGCTTGGAGTAATTTTTTCTCTTCAAAGGAATTTGCAAATAGCTGTACACCGATTGGCAATCCAGAACTTGATATCTCAAATGGAACAGATATTGCAGGAATTCCAGAAAGATTTGCAGTTATTGTGTTGATATCAGTAAGATACATCTTAAGCGGATCATCAATTTTTTCTCCCACCTTATATGGCAAGATGGGCATTGTTGGAGATACCAAAAAATCTACTTTCTTAAACGCCTCATCAAGCTGAGCCTTTATCATTGCCCGAACTTTTTGAGCCTTGAGATAATATTTTCCATAATATCCTGCAGATAAAACATATGCACCAAGTAACATTCTTCTTACTACTTCAGGTCCAAAATTACTTCGAGCCTTTAAGATAAACGCCTTGAACTCGTATCCTTCTGTTCCAAAGTCAAATCCATATCGTAGGTTGTCGTATCTTGAAAGATTACTACTTGCTTCCGCAGATGCTATTGTATAATATGCTGCAACAGAGTGTTCCACAGCATCAAGAGAAATTGGAACGCATTCCGCCCCCAGGTCTTGTAGTTTTGAAATTGCCCTGTTTGTTGCAGATGCAACTTCCTTGTCTATTCCTTCCCCAATCATCTGAGTAATGATTCCAATCTTTTTTCCAGAGATTCCCAAAGTGATATCTTTGGTATAATCAACATGCTCATTTTTTACTGTAGTATCATCATGCGAATCATACCCTGAGATAATATTTAGTAAAAACGCCACATCTTCTACAGTCCTTGCCATAGGACCCACTTGCTCTATACTGTTAGCATATGAGACAAGACCATATCTGCTAACTAGCCCATAAGTTGGCTTTAGGCCAACAACTGAGCAAAAACTTGCAGGACTTCGAACAGAACCGCCTGTGTCAGAGCCTAATGATGCAAGACATTCTTGTGCACTAACTGAGACACCGCTGCCTCCAGATGAACCACCTGGAACATAATCAACATTCCAGGGATTTCTACTAGGACCAAAATAACTAAATTCGGTTGTAGAGCCCATTGCAAATTCATCAAGATTTACTTTACCAACAATTATTGCATCTTCAGATTTTAGTCGTGAGACAACCGTTGCATCATATGGCGCAACAAAATTCTCAAGCATTTTAGATGCGCATGTTGTTTTAATTCCGGCAGTACAAATGTTATCTTTGATAGATATAGGCATTCCAAAACATGTACCAACTTTATCTTTTGATTTTATTTTCTTATCAATCTCTTTTGCCTTGGCAAGTGCGTTTTGATAATCTACAGTAATGAAAGCATGAATTTTATCTTCAACTAGCTTTATTCTATCCAGTGTTTTTGCAACAAACTCTTCTACTGATATGGTACCTGCCTTTGCCTGCGATACAAACTCAGTGGCGGAAATTCCAAGATTCATTTAAACCATTTTTGGCGCACGGATGAAGTTGTTTTGGTCTTTTTTCAGGTGATCAATTAGCGATATGGTACATGGTTCATGTTTGTCATCTCGAAGATTCTCTGCATCAACTTCATTTCTTAGAGTAGCATCAGAATTGAATTCAACGGCATCAAGTCTATCAAAATATTTTATTATCTGCTCTACTTGTTTGATGTATTTTTCAGGTTCTCTGAGATCAACTTTGACCAAATCCCCAAGGTGCTCAATCTCTTTTCTATCTACCATGTCGTTTCACTTACGGTGTAAGTCTATCGACATCACGTGGATAAAAGGTAGCATCTCTGATATTTTCAGTACCAGTGAGGGCCATCATCAGTCTTTCTAGACCAATACCGCATCCTGCGTGAGGAGGAACTCCATAATCAAATACCCGCAGGTGATAATCAAATGCATCCAATTTGAAGCCCTTGTTCTTCATCCTCTCTTCTAGTTCCAGTCTTTTTTCAATTCTTGTACTACCTGAGGACAATTCAAGGTCTCCAAACATCAAGTCAAATGATTCAGATGTTTTTTGATTATCACTTTTGGCTTTAACATAGAATGGTTTTGGGGCAAGAGGCCAATCTTTGATAAAGTAAAATCCACTAAGATTGATCTTTTTTAATTGTGATGGATACAAGTCATCGCCCCATTTTGTTGTGGCGCCTGCATTTTGCATCTTTTCTACCAATTCAGTATAGGTATACTGGGGAATTTTTTCAGGAATATCTGGAACTTTGTAATCCGTAGTTTTTATCAAATCGCAATAGTCTTTGACTACACCAATTGATCTTTTGATAATATTTTCAGTGTGCAACATTATATCATTATAATCACAGAATGCTTCTTCAAGATCTATTGAGATTGCCTCTGAAAGATGTCTATTTGTTCTAGATGCTTCAGCTCTAAATATTGGTGCAATCTCAAATATCTTTTCAAATGATAATGTTAGTTGCTCCTTGTAAAGCTGAGGACTCTGTGCTAAAAATGCCTCCTTGTTATAATAAAATATTGGAAACAGGGCAGCACCACCTTCAGTTGCAGTTGCAATCATCTTCGGAGTATTTACTTCGATGAATTCTTTTTCATACAGATATTCACGGATGGATTTTAAAACTAGACTCCGCATTTTGAAAATATGTTGTAAAATATTTCTTCTAAGATCTATTGCTCGAAGTTCAAGTCTTGTGTCTATGTTTGGAACCACTTTGGTCTGCCATGTAAAAGGTGCAATCTTTTCGACTAGTGAAAATACACGTAATTCACTTGGTGTTATCTCAACACCTCTTGGAGCCTTGGGAGATGGTTTTACAATTCCCTTGACTGCAATAGTAGATTGTTCTTTGAGATTTACAAGACTATCTTTAATCTCGTCTGGACAGACACCTGCCTTTGCAGTAATCTGCATTTGACCTTCTTTGTCATTGAGTAGAACGAATACTAAATTTCCATGATCTCTTACACTTGAGATCCAGCCCATTACGATTACTTCTTTTCCATCCAGGGAAGGATCAAGTTGACTAGAGTAAATGGTCCTACGCCAATCTCCAAGTTCTGTACCTATCATGTTTTCATCAAATGTCTTTTTGTTAGTGTTAATTTGTGTTTTCATGGTCATTTATCTATAGCATGAAATACGAGTTAGAATCATACAATGCATGGTTGGACCAAAAGATGGTGGATTTGGTTTTGACGGAGCTCCAAAATATACCAAACTAGAAGGCAAAAATGCAATATGTGTTCAATGCCAAGCAGGGCAACACAGCAAATGTCATGCCAGGGACAACCCAGACATACTTTGCGATTGTGAGCTGTGTCTAATTTCTTAATTAATAAAATTCCAAATCAGACATAAACGTACTTGATTAATTTTTGCCCAAAGATTACTTGGGCATATTATCGAGTGGCAGTTACGTTGAACTTTATTGTTGCCTGAGTGCCGCTTATGCTTCCATCCTCAAGGTTCAATTTAAGAATCACATTTAGTTCGTCAGCCTTTGTTATCTTGTATAATCCGTTCCCCGTGGCATATCCACTTGCAACAGAGACATCATTTGGTTTGACAGTTTTGATGATAGGAGGACAAGTCAGCCCATTATTTTGAGCAGGTTGATTTTGCACACTGGATGATGGGTAAATATCCCAATGCAAAGAAGGATCAGTTCCACACCCTACGAGATTTTGTTGAATCTCTTTATCTGAGATATTTTGGAATGTTACTGTAAATTTGGGTTTGTCTCCAACTTTTAATGGGTTAGGATACATTGCTATTGACAGTATTTTTAGATCAGGTTTTGTCATAGAGATTGTCTGATTTATTGGAAATGGATTTTGACTTGTAACATTAATTGTACTTTGTTTCACTATGGGATTTGTTATAGTATTCACAGATGCTGGAGTGGGTGGCGGAGGTGTTTTATGTTCAAGTGATGCCAGCCTCTCACTAAGTGATTTAAGTTCTGTATTCAGATGTTCAGTGTTCTGTTGAAGTCGGGTTATTGTAGCATTATTTTTTTCCACAATCTGTTTACTAATACTTAGTTCACTGGAAAGAGATTGAATTAATGCATCTTGTTCCGCTGTTTTGTTTTTTAGATCACTCATTTGCAAACGTTCACTTAGTCCAACGGTGAGATGCTGTATTGCAACATCGTGTTCTGAAGTCCTGAAATTTATATTTTTTATATCAGATTGCAATTTTGTATTACTTGCAACTTGCAATCCTAGACTAATTACAGCGATAACAACTGCTATCAATACAATATGTTGCATTTTCATTTCTTACAACCTTATTTTCAAGACTTTTTGCTATAAAGATCGTCTAGTGAAAAATGTGTTAACACTATCAAATTCATTTGATTAACTAACGGTACAAAAATCAACCGTGATGTAAAATGGTCATACGGCATAACAATCATAGATTGAACAAAAAATTGACAGTAATTCCACATTCCGTTCAGTTTTTCGTAGGGGCTTTGTACAAAACAAGATGCTCATTTTGTAAAATGACATAGCCATGACTTTTTATCAATGATTCAAGATCATTAGGAGGGATTTTTGAAATGTCATATGCGCATAAGAGGATCATTTGTTGATACGGTTTTGGACCCAATGAAGATTCCATCTTCAAATGTTCCTCACCAAGTTGATTTCGGATATACCAAGTACAGTCTTGATCTGCAAACCTAGTAGGTAAACTAGAAGTGTTACATGAATGCATGTTATTAATCCAGTCAGACAATTTTTTGACAGTCTCCCTTTTTTCCCTTTCAAGTATTTCCGTCTTGTCCTTTTCAAATATATCCTTCTTGTCCATTCCAGATAATTTATCATAAGTGATGTTTCTGATATCTTTAATTTTTGTAGGATGTTCTGAAACAAGCCCAAATGGTGTCGAGGTCTTTTTACTAAAAAAATCAGACAAGATAAGTTCGATTGTTTCCTGGTCTTTGTAAAGTACTAGTATGTGTTCAGAGGAAGGGCCATTAATTAGGAAATCATATACACTAAACTCCTCTACTTTTGCAATTATTTCATCGGTTTTATGAGTAATTGTTTTTAGATGAGTGTATTTTATCAGTTCTTCTTTTATCAGATCTATCATAATCTTTGCAGAAACAGTTCCGGTTGATTTTTTCAATGCGTCCTCAAACAGATTAAAATTTTTTATCAATTCAACATCAGACATTCCAGTTTTTGAGCGAAGTTGAACCATCAAATCATTGTATGATGACTGACCAAAAACGTTGAGTGCTTTTTGTATGGCTTCAAGGAAAACCTTGTCTGATTTTGATGTAAGCTGAGAATACCCTAACTGGAGTAAAACTTGTGAAGTAGACATTACTGTACTAATAATACCTCCAACAAAACTAATAAGAATTTGGTTCAAAAAAATAAACCAGTTGTAATATTCTTATGAATTATTCATTAATTTGTAATAAACTAATTTAGACAACATGAATTATGTTTATTCTAGATTAAAATAGAGTACTGTTGAAGATATGCACGATGACTGACCTTTATCGCGTATTACCAGAGGATCTTGATAATATTGTTATCAAACTTGGTCAGCCACGATATAGAGCAGACCAGCTACTCCATGCACTATATCATGAATCACCAAAAAACATCTCGGACTTGCATCAAATCCCATCTTCGATGCAAGATGCCCTAGTTGCAGACGGGTATACCATAGGATCTCAGAGTGAAGTTCACAGAATTACAAGTGAAGATGGACATACTACAAAATTACTGCTCAAGTTTGATGACGATACTCTAATTGAGACTGTGCTTATGCAGTACAGTCCATCGCAGGACAAGACGCATCCACGGTCTACAGTTTGTGTTTCTACTCAGGTTGGATGTCCAATGGGGTGCGTGTTCTGTGCTACAGGTCAAATGGGTTTTGAAAAAAATCTAAAAGCTGAAGAGATTGTTGCTCAAGTATTACACTTTGCCAATCTTTTGCGTCAAAGAGGAGAGCATGTAACTAATCTTGTGTTCATGGGAATGGGAGAACCACTTGCAAATTATGATGAAACAATACGAGCTATTAGGCTGTTGACACATCCTCGTGCATTTGGATTAGGACAACGAAGTATTACAATTTCAACAGTTGGAGTTATTGCAGGAATTGACAAACTTGCAGATGAATCCATTCAGGTCAAGCTTGCAATTTCATTACATGCACCAAATGACGTGTTGCGAAAAAAATTAGTTCCAACTGCTGGCCCGCACTCAGTTGAGGATTTGATATCTGCCGCAAAACGTTATTTCAAAAAGACTGGACGTCGTGTAACTTTTGAGTATGCGTTAATTGATGGCATAAATGATTCAAACAAAGTTGCTGAAGAATTAGTACAAATTTTGAAAGGTAATGGCGCACATGTAAATTTGATTCCTATGAATCCAACCGCCGGAGGATTTTCCCGTCCTGCTAGGAAAAGAGTACTTGCATTCCAGCAGATACTTCGTGATGGTGGCGTGAATTGTACTGTCAGAGTAGAAAAGGGCTCGGAGATAGCAGCAGCTTGTGGTCAGCTTAGAACAGATGTAATAAAAAATATCACTCGTTGAGTTATTTTAAAAATCAATAATTTCTCATGAAAAATCTTAGCAGATATCAATTATCTAACAAACCTCTAAATTAAAATGAAAACTAACTATACACATGGTTCTTACAAGTAGAGAAAAAACAGTCATAATCGTATCACACCTAGTTTCACTATATTCAGAAAAAATGGAGGAGGAAGAAATACCTCAGGGTCAATCAGTTATCGATTTTATTATGAAAAATATCCCTCAAGAATACAAGTCCGATATATCAATTGACATAATTGATGACGTGTTTAACTTCATCTCAAGTAGACCCATGGAACTTTCATAAACCCCCGAGATTAGAAATGATCATACCATGTCCTCAATAGCCACTCTAGGTTCGCACTGTGCTCTTCAAGTCCTCAAGGGTGCAAAAGATGAAGGATTCAAAACCATTCTAGTGTGTGAGAAAAAGCGTGAAAAACTTTATCGGAGATTTCGATTCATTGACGAATTTGTAGTAGTAGATTCATTTGCTGAAATTATGGATCAGCGATGCTCAAACATTCTAAAAGAAAATAATGCAGTAATCATACCGCATGGAACTCTAATAGCTCAGATGAGTTCATCAGAAATAGAATCAATCAAGACTCCAATCTTTGGAAACAAGTGGATTCTCAGATGGGAGTCTGACAGAAACATGAAAGAGAAACTCATGGTAGAATCAAAATTAAAAATTCCAAGATCATTATCTAGTCCAAGCGAAATAAACGGTCTAGTAATTGCAAAAAGACATGGTGCAGCAGGAGGAAAAGGATACTTTTTGGCAACAAATGAAGAAGAGTACATGAAAAAACGAGACAGACTGATCAGAGATGGAATAGTCAAAGGAGACTCTGACTTGTATTTGCAGGAATATGCCTTGGGAGTTTCAGCATACTTACAATACTTTTATTCTGAACTAAGTGGAGAACTGGAATTTTTCGGAGTAGACAGAAGATACGAGTCAGACATTGACGGTCTTGGTAGAATTCCAGCCCAAGAGCAAATCGACGTTGAATTAATTCCATCATTTAATGTGATAGGAAACAGCCCTCTAGTCTTGCGAGAATCTTTACTTGAAGAAGTCTATGCAATGGGTGAGAGATTTGTCGAAGCTGCAAAAAGACTAGTCCCTCCAGGTATGACCGGACCATTCTGTCTTGAAGGTGTATATGATGAAAATGGAATATTTACCACATTTGAGTTCTCGGCAAGAATAGTTGCAGGTACAAATCTCTACGTTGATGGTTCACCATATTCATCTTTAATTTATGATGAGCCAATGAGCATGGGAAGAAGAATAGCCCGAGAGATAAAAATTGCTTCAAGTAAAAATCAATTAAATAAAATATCTACCTAGTAATTTTTCAATTTAGAAAGAATTAGGCCCCACCAAGAGTGACTATTAGATCAGAGGCAAAGCCCACAGATAGCCCAATCAAAATTCCCACCATCATTACAATATTACTAGTATATCGCCTTCCAGAGTTATACATCAACAATGAAACGTAGATCAATGCCCCTCCAGCTATTGAAAGAAACAGAATAAACGCCAAGTTGGATACCCAGATGCTTCCAAGGATTGTGCCAAGAAATGTTGGTCCCCCACCAATCAAACCAACCAATAAAAGAAATTTGATTTTTGGTTTATTTGCCAATCCTGTAAGAGGTCCTGCAATACCAAACCCCTCTGTTGCATTATGTGCCCCAAACCCAATTATCAAAAGTATCGCAAGGCCGACTTGACCTGCTACATATGATTGTCCTATTGCGAGCCCTTCGCTGAAATTATGAGCCCCTATACCAACCGCAATCATCATGGCTAATCGATAGGCGTTTGCTTCATGAAATAATTGCTTTAGATGATCATCACCATTTTTAATATTATCAAGTGACAAAATTTGTGGAACAGAACTTCCATGCATTCTAGATTCATACAATACAAGACCAATCAGACCTATTGCAACTCCACCAAACAGTGCAATCAATGATAGCACTGCATCAGATACAGGAGCATGACCCGAGAATGCATCCTTTGCAGTAGTTGATGTTGAATCCCATGCATGACTAAAGACATCAATTATTAGAAATACTAGAATGCCTAATGCCAAAGCATTTAGAAATCCCTTTTTGTTTGCACTGACATTTTTTACCGCAGCAATTGGCAATCCAAGAAATATAGTAAACCCCGCTATTGCTCCAAGTAAAACTAGTTGCCAGTAATCTACCATTATGAATTAATTAGGATGAGCTAACTTATTTAAATCACTGACTAGTTCTAGAATTCTAGAATCACCCCCGCGTCATTTAAATAGTTAGGCATGCCTAATTCAAAAAATAATGAAAAAGAAAGTTCCATTGTCGCAACTAAAAAAATATGATGTAAATCAAAAAATTCTAGAGGCGTTGGCAGATCTTCAATCAAGATCAATACTATTTTCAATCATCAAGGATGGAAAGACAGCTCTTGAATTATCAGAAAAATACAGAATTCCACTTAGCTCTGTTTACAAAAAGATTTCAGATTTAGAAGAACTGGCTTTGGTAAGAGTTGACAAATGGGTCTTGTCTGACAATGGAAAAAAATTCAAAGTGTACAAAAGCAGAATAAGCCGAGCCGAAATCAGCATAAAAAAACCAGAGCCATCTATAATTTTAAGCCCCAATTAAAACTGCGGTTCAAATAGTTAATATTCAAAGAAAAACTATCTAAAAAAAGTGAAGCGATACTATTACGTTGCAATTCCCATAATCATTACAATAGCTGCCGTCTATTACATGTCGATACCGCATGAAACCAAACAGGATGAATTAACACCTCAAATGTTAATACAAAATGGATCACCAATACTTGGAGATCCTAATGCAAAGATAACAGTAGTAGAGTTTGGAGATTACCAGTGCACGTATTGTCATTTATTTCATGAAAACACCAAAGATACATTTCTTCAACAATATGTCAATACCGGAAAGGTCAACTTTGTATTTCGAGACTTTCCACTAAATGGTCCAGATTCAGTATTAGCTGCAGAAGGGTCATACTGTGCAGATGACCAAAGCAAATACTGGCAGTATCATGATGAATTATACAAAAACTGGGCAGGTGAGAAGACTGGGTGGGTAAATCAAAAATCATTAGATAGATTTGCTACAACGGTGGGTCTTGACTTAGATAAGTTTGATAAATGCATGTCAGATAAGAAATATGAGCAAAAAGTGTTAGACAATCAAAAATTCGGTGAGAAAATAGGCATAGATGGAACCCCCTCCTTTATCATATTTGGCGGTAAGAATATTACAAAAATTGTAGGCGCACAACCAATATCAGTATTTCAACAAGTTCTAGCCAAATTCCAAAATAGTTAGGTAATAATTTATGGTAAAGCCCAAGATAGAAAAACAAGATTCTGTAAAATTATACAAGCTACGAAAGATGTTAGAAGAATTAGCAGATAAAGAAGGACGTGGTACAGAATTGATCTCACTTTATGTTCCTCCAAAAAAAGCATTGCATGAAGTCATAAACAATCTTCGTGAAGAGCAAGGAACTGCAGACAACATCAAGTCAGATCTTACAAGAACACATGTTGTAGATGCATTGTCAAGAGTAATCCAGAGACTAAAACTCTACAAATCATCTCCTGATAAGGGACTGGTTATGTTTTGTGGTGCATTACCACCAGAAGGTGGAGGACCAATTGGAAGCGAGGTTATAAAATTATTTGAAATCGAGCCTCCAAAGGAATTGCAGACGTTCCTATACAGATGCGATGATCACTTTCACGTAGATCTTCTCAAAGAAATGTTGAGAGATGACAACATGATTGGATTTTTAGCAATTGATGCAAAAGACGCAGGTTGGGGACTATTGCGTGGTGACAAGCTAGATGTGTTATCAGAGACATCATCAGGTGTTGCAGGAAAACACAGACAGGGAGGCCAGTCTGCTAGAAGATTTGAAAGACTCAGAGAGATGGAGCTTAATGATTACTATAACAGAGTAGCTCATACAACTAGAGAATATTTTATCGATATTTATCCAGTAAAGGGGCTCATAGTTTCAGGACCTGGACCTACAAAAGAGAATTTCTTGAGAGAAAATTATCTAGAATATAGATTACAAAATAACGTTCTTGCAACTCTTGATTGTTCTTATGCCGGTTCAGAAGGAGTACGTGAGGCATTTGTCAAAGCTCAAGATGTTCTCACAGATTACAGAATGGTTGAAGAAAAAAAGCTTGTTGATAAACTATTCAAAGATATACATTTTTCAAACGGTCTTGCAACTTATGGCCTCAATGAAATTATTGATCTTATGAAAAGAAACGTAGTAGAAATAGTACTTGTTACAGATGACACCAACCTGCGAAAAATTGACATTACATGTAGAAGATGTCAAAATGTCCAGACTGAGATTCTAGAGCGCCCAAAGGTAATTCCAAGAATACAACAGTTACTAGGTCAGCCTTGTCCTGGCTGTAAAAGTATGGACCTGGAATCAACTGAACGAGATATTGTGGATTATCTAGATCTTGTTGCAGGTCAGACAGGTGCAAAAGTTGAGGTCATCACAGGATCAACAGAGTATGGTGCAATGCTTTCAAGCATAGGAAAAGTTGGCGCATTTTTGAGATACAACCCCAACCAGTAATTTTTCAAATATAGTTAGCTCTAAATAATTTATAATTTCATGCAAATTCATGGAACATGTAACACCAGAGGAATTTGATTCCAAAGTATTAAAATCAGATAAAAAGACAGTTGTTCTCTTTTATGCCACATGGTGTCCATATTGTTCCAATTTCAAACCAACTTTTGAGGCTGCAAAAATTGAAAATGTAAACAAGATTGGCTCAATTATTGACGAGGATGAAAATCCACTCTGGGACAGATTCAACATTCAGTCAGTGCCCACAATGATAATATTTCAAAATGGAAACATAATTTCAAGAAAGGATGCCAAAAAGCATGTCGGTCTTACAAAATCAGACATGGATTCAGTAGTTACAGAACTATCTTGATAAAATACTGTTTCTAATGGTTTTTGACAATTCGTCAAGATCATCATTTGTAGTAATCATTCGTCTTGCCCAAGAATTTCCTATCTTTTGATATCTTGGAATTACATGAACATGCACGTGTGGAATTATCTGGTTAGCTGATTTTCCATTATTTTGCCCAATGTTAAATCCATCTGCTCCTGTTGCTGCAAGTATGCCACGCGCAATTATTGGCACTCTAGAAAACAGAGCACCAACTTCATCGTTTGACATGTCAATAATTTTTTCGTGATGTAATTTTGGCATCACTAGAGAATGACCCTTTTGTATTGGATACTTGTCCATAATTGCAATATGGGTGTCATCTTCAAATATAATATGAGCATCTTGTTTTTTATTAACAATATTGCAGAAAATGCAGTCCATGCCTTTTGACACAGCATATTTTATTTATACTCACCTTCGTGAAATCTTGAAACTATATTCATCCATGTCAGATACTGTTATTTAGGGTAAAATTTTGACTTGGATTGTCAAATGGGAAAAAAAGATAGAGAAGAGCGAGTACAGGAAAGAGAGAGTTTTTATGAAAAACGACAAAAGACCCAATTTAGAAATAAGGCAATAGCAATAGGCATTTTAGCAGGAATTGTCGCCGTACTTGGAATATCCAGTTATAATTTCTATGAATTATCAGCACACGTATTACCAAAAGGAATGCCTCCCGGTTCAGGTCCTCTTGGAGGAATCCACATCCATTCAGGATTACTAGTACTAATTTATGGTCAACAGTTTGATTTCACATCTACTGCATATCAGCTAAAGAGCCCGTACATCCATTTTGAAAAAGGAAATGGTGAGACAGTTCACATGCATGCAGCAAATGTAACCATGGGATTCCTATTTGGCACATTAAAAATTGGATTGGATGACAAATGTTTTACATTCCCAGACCGACGTACATTTTGTACAGATGACAAGTATACATTGAAGTTCTTTGTCAACCATCATCAAGTACCAGATATGCAAAAGTATGTCTTCAAAGACAATGATAGGCTCTTGATATCATATGGTAATGATAATGATACTCAAATCAATTCTCAGCTAGCCAGAGTAGATGGATTAAAACTAATCACCTAAGGCTCTAATAGTTCGTCTTTTAGTATTTTGAATTCATCTACAGTAATTTCTCCTTTTGCCAATCTATTTTTCAGAATAGCCAATGCATAGTCATCATCTTTTTTCTCAAATGTTTGTTCAACTGGAAGATGAGCATCTTGTGATTCTCTAACAACACTGCCAAGTTTTCGCTTCTTTCTTGAATAGAGTATTGCAACAACTATGCCAATTCCTACAAGGGAAATTGCAGGATACAACATTGTCTTAATATCAAAATTTGCAAAATTGTTCAGTGTCAAATTGCTTACTGGCACAGATTGCTTTGATTCCAGATTAGCTGCCATGTCACCCACTCCAATATTCTCACGGAGTTGTACAGTTGGCTTGGAATTTTGTTGTTGATTGGAGGAGGAACTTGATGATGTACTAGAAGGGCCAGACGTTTGTGCGTTAAGCATCTCTTGTAATTTCTTTGCAGCTGCATATCTCTGCTGAAGAATATCATTCAATGACTGAGTCGGATTTTGATCAGATGATGAACTTGGATTTTGTACAGGGGCGGTATTGGGAGTTGGGGCCGTTGGCATGATCACAGGAGCTGAGTTGGAAGGAATTCCTGGGCCAGCTGAGTTTATTGCAGAAACTCGATAGGCGTGCTCTGAACTTGGAATCAGGCCCTTATCTTGATAAGTTGTTGTTTGAGAGTGGGCAATAATGTGAAAGCCACTTCCATCATTTCTTTCAATTTGATATCCGGTTATAGACAGACCTCCATTGCTTTGAGGAACCAGCCAACTAAGATCAACTTCAGTTGGAGAGGAAGGAGTAGCTATCAAGTTAGTAGGAGAGGATGGAAAAACAGATGAACCGTCTGGTGAAAATGCAAAACTAACAGTTTTCCCACTTGCTTGATTTGCAATAAAGGCAGTTGCATTGTACATTCCTTTAAGAGACATTAGGTGCTGGTTACTTGGAAGACTAGTATCAATGCTTACCTGAAATGCGTGATTGCTATCAGCAATTCCGGATGCAAGTAATACAAACTTGTTATTTGGATCAAAAATTAGAATGGTAACAGTAGAAGGATCAGTGCTCAACGTAGTACCAGAAAACTTGATCATGCTCCCTCCTTTGTAAAATGATGAATCGATTTGAAGTGAAGTCACTTCGGCATAGGCAGGAATTACTACAGATCCGGTGACAACGGATAAAAGTGCAATTACGTATAGCCCGTTTTTATTCATGTCAAGGATTCAATGCTTCCAACTATTAAAAACTCAGTAGAATTGATACTTTTGGACGTTTAACTTAATGTTAATGCAGTTTCAAGAGGAGAAATTACAAAATAGTGTAACTGTGATCGATTAAATTCATTGGCACATAATTGAGAAAATTATTGCATGGTGTTTATGATTTTGTTCTGCAATAGATACTGAATTGACTTGATGTATTCATCATTAGACACCAGATCTTGGGACCACCATCCTGCAACATGTTTTACCCACAATGGAATACGTTCAAACGAATCAGTAGATTTTACAGTCCAACCAATCTTAACAAGCCCATTAGAAATCATATACTGAATTCCTTTGCTAAACCCAACATTATCCATTACACCATCATGCCAATTTTTTGCATCATCTTTCATCCATGAAGGAATTTGTCCAGAATTTGAACTCGTATTACCATTCAAAGAATCTCGAAGCTTGTTTGCAAGGGCAATTCTTTTTTGAATTTGTTCTTCCAAAGAGTCAGATTGTGTTTGGTTAGAACTTTGTGTACCCTGTTGTGATGCAGTGTTAGAAGCAATAGATGTCCTAAAGGCAATGTTAGCTGTTGCAACAGCATTAGTTGGCGGAGACACATAGATCATTTTTACCAAGTAAGAACCAGCATTACCCCAGGAAGGTCCCTCCGCCTGGATAGAAGTAGAAAACTTACCATCTGATGATATGATAACAGTTCCAATTTGAACAAGCATGTTATCAGGACTATACACTTGGAGAATCATACTGTTTGATGCTCCAGGAGAAGTAACGGTCCCAGATATGACTACGATATCACCCGAGGAGTATGATTGTTTGTCCAAGGAAAGATTAACTTGAGTCGGAGTACTTTGCCCAAAGGCTGAGATTGGCATCATTGAAACAATAATCATGAGAAAAAACGTCGCTTTTTTCACAAGCCATGGGATTCTTGTCATCATAATAAATCGATGTTAGATCTTGTTTATGCCAACTGTAAAGCTAAAATTATACCACTGTCAACCCTTTCTGTATTCTAATGGAGATATCAAGTAGAAACGTAGTCGAAGGCACAGCGAGGGCGCCACATAGAGCCATGTACAAGGCAATGGGTCTAGACGATAATGATTTAGGAAAACCATTCATCGGAGTATCACATAGTGGAAATGAAGCTACTCCATGCAACATACATCTTGGAAGATTGGCAACTCATGCAAAGGCAGGAGTAGAAAGTGCTGGAGGTACACCAAGAGAGTTTTCAACAATTGCAGTAAGTGATGGAATTGCAATGGGACATGAAGGTATGAAGTCATCTCTTGTCAGTAGAGAAATTATTGCAGATTCAATTGAATTAATGGTAAGAGCTCATCAGTATGATGGATTAGTTGGAATCGCAGGTTGTGACAAGAGCCTTCCAGGTACAATGATGGCAATGGCTCGTCTTAACTTGCCATCAGTCTTTGTTTATGGTGGTACAATAATGCCAGGAGTTTATGAAGGAAAACAAGTTACAGTTCAAGATGTTTACGAAGCTGTTGGTGCATACGATGCAGGCAATTTAACATTAGAGGCTCTCAAAAATTTAGAAAACGTGGCATGTCCAAATTCTGGTTCCTGTGGAGGAATGTATACTGCAAATACCATGGCATCAATTAGTGAGGCGTTAGGAATTGCACTTCCAGGAAATGCATCACCGCCAGCAGAGGATCCAAGAAGAGAAAAAGTACTGTATGAGAGTGGAAAAGCTGTTATGAATTTACTTGAAAACGGAATAAGGCCTAAAGATATTTTGACATTTGAGGCATTTGAGAATGCAATTACAGTTGCCAATGCAATAGGAGGCTCAACAAATGCAGTGTTACACTTGCTTGCCTTATCACGTGAGATAGGAGTAAAACTAGAACTAGACGACTTTGAGAGAATTAGACGAAAGACACCGCATCTTGCAGACATGAGACCTGGTGGAACATATGTTATGCTCGATCTTGACAAGATAGGCGGAATTCCACTATTAATGAAGAGTTTGCAAAAGAAAAATCTCATACATGAAAATATCATGACCGTAACAGGTAAGACAGTAAAACAGAATCTAGATTCATTAAAGATTTCATTTGATGCAAATCAGCAGGTCTTAAAATCAATCGAGTCCCCAATTCATGAAGTTGGAACTCTAACAATTCTTAGAGGAACACTTGCACCAGATGGAGCAGTTGTAAAAGTTGCAGGAGTTCACACAAAAGAATTCAGAGGACGAGCCAAAGTATATGATAGAGAAGAGGATGCATTTGATGCAATATCAAAACGACAGATAAAAGAACACGATGTTGTAATCATACGATATGAAGGTCCAAAAGGAGGACCAGGTATGCGAGAGATGCTAGGAGTAACAGCAGCTCTTGTTGGACAAAATCTAGGTGAAAAAGTTGCATTGATAACAGATGGGCGATTCTCAGGTGCAACAAGAGGTTTCATGATTGGACATGTTGCCCCAGAAGCAGCAGTTGGTGGAAATATTGCTCTAGTCAAAGAAGGAGATGAGATTGTAATTAATCTTGAAAAAAACAGTATCGATATAATGGTACCAGAAAATGAACTTGCTCAAAGAAGAAAAGAGTGGAAACCAAGAAAACCAAATTATGAAAGTGGGGCACTTGCAAAATATGCATCACTTGTAACTTCTGCCGCTGAAGGTGCAATCACAAAACCAATCTGGTAAATATAAAAATTTTCTAGTTATTCTTCAGGAAGATGGTATTGACAGAAAAGTCTCAGGTTCACACCAATTCTTTTTGCAGTAACAGATACACCATCTTCAAGACCTTTTTGGCATATGTTACAGGTTACCTCTTTTACAGTAGATTTTACAGGAGCTTTTTTTGCTACAAAATACAGGTCTTGGAATAGCAAGGACTTTGTCTTGCCAAACTCTGGAATCAGTATTTGAGACATGTATCATATACGGCCAGATCGGATATAAAGGTACCGTACCATACCGTAATTATGCCAACATAGGCTTGCTTAATTTTAAATAGAGAGAGCAATGAGTTTGTCCATGGGTGGCTACATTTGGACATTCAAACCTTAAGATAATACCTCTAGACTATACTGGCTCCCAATTTGATCTATACAACAAAATATCACGCGACTTTGATCATTCATTTTTCTTCGAGTCCCTAACAGGACCAGAAGAACTATCAGAGACATCTCTAATGGGTTTTGACCCTACAATAATTATCAAGGGGTATTCAGACAAGGTCGTACTCCATTACAAAAGTGGAGGTGCCATGACAATTCAAACAAAGGATCCCTTGTCTGAAATTAAAAAATTAGTTTACAAAATACATGATCAAAAGTACCGATATCTTGGAGGAGCAGTGGGAATTATCAATTATGATGCAATCAGATTATGGGAAAATATTCCAAATTCACACGGAGATTCTGAAGAGCCTTTAATGGAGTTTGGCATATACACGGATGGAATTCTTTATGACAACAAAGAAAAAAAATCATTTTATTTTTACTATGATAAAAATAGAATAGACAAAATATCATTCTCAAATGTAGACTGCGGCAAGTTTTCAGCTTCAGAAATATCAGAGAACTTGGATCAAGATAGATTTGTAGAAATGGTAAAAAAAGCAAAAAAATACATTCATGATGGAGACATTTTCCAAGTTGTACTTTCAAGAAAATTCAATTTTGATGCAGATGGAGATTATCTCAAAGTATACAAAATTCTAAGACAGATCAATCCTTCGCCATATCTTTACCACATGAAACTAGGACCGCGAACTATAATCGGCTCTAGTCCTGAAATGTTATTACGAATTACAGGAAATCATGTAGAGACATTCCCAATTGCAGGAACAAGGCCAATTACAAAAGACGAGAAGAGAAACGATGAGCTAAAAGAAGAGTTGTTGCATGATGAGAAAGAATTAGCAGAGCATACAATGTTAGTAGATCTTGGAAGAAATGACATTGGGCGTGTATGCAAATACGGCTCTGTGCATGTCAAAGAACTAATGGCAGTCAAAAAGTTCAGCCATGTTCAGCACATAGTGACTCACGTAGTAGGAACTTTGGATAAAAAATATGACATGTATGATGCCATGAGAGCAGTCTTTCCAGCAGGAACTGTCTCAGGCGCTCCAAAGATTAGAGCCATGGAGATAATTGATGAATTAGAGCCAGATTCAAGAGGCCCATATGCAGGCGCCGTGGGATATTTTTCATTTAATGGCTGTTGCGACTTTGCAATCGCAATAAGAAGCATCTTCATGAATGGTTCAAAGGGATTCATTCAGACAGGAGCAGGCATAGTTACAGACTCGATTTCCCAAAATGAATGGATGGAGACAGAACACAAAGCAAATGCAATGATATCAGCCCTAAAGGAGGCATCAAAATGAAATTTTTAATCATAGATAATTATGATTCATTTGTTTACAATATAGCTCAGCTACTCGGAGAGTTAAATGTAGAATCAGATGTAATTAGAAATGACAAGATAACAATAGAAGATATCAAAAAGGGAAACTATGATGCAATAATAATTTCTCCAGGTCCTGGAACTCCAGAGGATGAAAAATATTTCGGCATATGTACCAAAGTTATCAAGGAATTGGGACCAACAAAACCAATACTAGGAGTGTGTCTTGGTCATCAAGGAATCATACATGCATTTGGAGGAAAAGTTGTCAATGCAGGAAATGTAAGACATGGAAAAACAAGTCAGGTAGAATATGTCCAGTCTCCGCTCTTTGAAGGAGTACAAAATCCATTCAGAGCTACGCGATATCATTCTCTAGTTGGGGACAAGACAATAATTCCAGATGACCTAAAAGTGACTGCAATAGCCCAAGATGATAAAGAGATAATGGCAGTAAGTCACAAAAAATATTTAATTGAAGGAGTCCAGTTTCATCCAGAGTCAATCATGACTAGTGAAGGTAAGAAAATTCTAAGTAACTTTATCAAGTTGGTGCAAAAATGATCTCAGAGTATATCAGCAAGATTTCATCCAACAAGAATCTAAGCTACAATGAGATGTCTCAAATCATGAATGAAATTTTATCTGGGAAAATTTCTGTTGATGAGACCACAAATTTCCTCAAAGCTCTGACAGAAAAGGGAGAGACTGACCAGGAACTTCTTGCAATGTTAGATAAAATGCATGAGAATGTAATTCAGATACACCCCAAAATAGATCAGAGTATAATCGATGTTTGTGGAACTGGTGGAGACAGTATGAGTACATTTAACATTTCAACTACTGCGTCATTTGTTATTGCAGCATCAGGTGTGGTAGTTGCAAAACATGGTAACAGATCATCTTCCGGAATAAGCGGAAGTGCAGATATTTTTGAATATTTTGGATACGACCTGGATATGGAACCAAGTAGAGTTCAAGAGATAATTGAAAAGTTTGGAATAGGATTCATGTTTGCCCCAAAGTTTCATCCAGCCATGAAAAATGTTGCAGAAGCAAGAAAAGTCATAGGTAAAAGGACCGCATTTAATCTCCTAGGACCTCTAACAAATCCCGCATCAGTAAAACATCAGCTAGTTGGAGTATATTCAAAAGAGTATCTTAGTCGAGTCATATCACTTTTGGAATCAAAAGGGTCAGAAAGTGTAATGACTGTGATTTCTGAGGATGGTCTTGATGAGTTATCCACAACATCCAAAAATTATATTTATCAATTAAACAAGGGCGAAGTAACAAGCTCTGTATTAGATCCAACAGAACTTGGTTTGAGTAAAGCTAAACTATCTGATCTTCAGGTCTCAACAAAGGATGAGGCAATCAATGCCTTTGTTTCAGTTCTCAACGGAACTGCCAAAAAACCAATGTTAGAAATAACTGCTCTTAATGCAGCAGCAGGTTTGATAGTTGGAGGATTTTCAGAAAAATTCGATGAGGCGTTAGGCATTTCACTTCAGACAATAAAAAATGGAAAGGCATATGATCTCTTTAGAGATTTTATCAGATATTGTGGAGATCTAACAAACTTGGAGGCTTTTGAGAAAAAATGAAAGACATGTTAGAAAAACTTGCCAAGAATTCACAAAGGGCAGTAAATGATAAAGTATATGAAATCAATTACAAAAATTCCAATTCAGGAAAAAATCTAATTGAACAAATTAGAAACAACAAACATGCATCTCTGATAACTGAAGTAAAATTTTCTTCTCCATCTCTTGGAGACATACGAGAAATTTCTGATCCTGTTTTGATTGCAAAGCAAATGGTAGAGGGAGGTGCAGTTGGACTATCAGTTCTGACACAGCCCTACTTGTTTAATGGCTCACCAGAATATTTTACAAAAATTCGTAAACAAGTCCAAGTTCCGCTTTTAATGAAAGATATTATTGTAGATAAAGTTCAAATCGACGCCGCTGAAAAATTGGGAGCCGATGTGGTTCTATTAATACAGGCAATATTTGATAAAAATTTTGCAAGTGATATTGATGATTTTATTGCATATGCACACAAAAAGAACCTACTAGTGTTACTAGAATCTCATACAAAGAAAGAATTTACAGATTCTGTAAAAACTCAGGCAGACATACTTGGGATAAATAATCGTAATCTAGACACTTTGGAAATTGATCTTCAAACAACACAGACTATCTTAAAAGACAGAGATGAGAAAAGGATCATAATCGCAGAAAGCGGAATAGAATCACCAAAAGACATTCAATTTCTACGTAAATGTGGTGCAGATGCATTTCTAGTTGGTAGTAGCATAATGAAGAGTAAAGATATCAAGGGATTAGTAGAAGAGTTGGCATTAGCAATATGAAACTAAAATACCCAAAGAATGGCAAATTTGGAGAATTTGGAGGAAGATACATCCCTGAAACCCTAGTTCCTGCAGTAGAGGAATTAGAAGAGGCATATCTAAAATACAAAGACGATGCAGAATTTAACAAAGAATTACGCTATTACTTGACGCAGTATGCAGGAAGGCCCACTCCGCTTTACCTTGCAAGAAACCTAACAGAATTTGCAGGTGGTGCAAAAATATATCTCAAAAGAGAGGATTTGTTGCACGGCGGAGCCCACAAAATAAACAACACGCTAGGTCAGGGATTACTTGCAAAAAGAATGAAGAAAAAAAGAATCATTGCAGAAACTGGCGCAGGACAGCATGGGGTTGCAACTGCCATGGCATGCTCTGCTTTAGGATTACATGGTGAAGTCTACATGGGCTACAAAGATACTCAAAGACAAAAGCTAAATGTGTTTAGAATGAATTTACTTGGGTCCAAAGTACATCCAGTTAAAGAAGGAACACAAACCCTCAAGGATGCAATAAATGAAGCAATACGTGATTGGATTACAAATGTAAAAACAACTTACTATCTTTTAGGATCGGCAGTTGGCCCACATCCATATCCAGTAATGGTGAGAGACTTTCAATCAGTCATAGGAAATGAAATTCTTGCACAGATGAAAGAATTGGAAAAGAAATCACCGGATTCTGTTGTAGCATGTGTTGGAGGAGGCTCAAACGCAATTGGAACTTTCTACCCACTAATCGATGAAGATACCAAGATGTTTGGAATTGAAGCTGGAGGAAAAGGAATCAAGAGTGGTCATCATTCTGCAACACTAGTAGGAGGATCAAAAGGAATTCTTCATGGAATGCTTACATATCTTCTACAAGACAAAGAGGGACAAATTAGTGAGACACATAGCATATCAGCAGGGTTAGACTACCCAGGAGTTGGCCCGGAGCATTCGTATCTAAAAGATGCAAAGAGAGTAAAGTATGATGCAGTAAATGACAAGGAGGCAGTAGAGGCATTTCTTTTACTTTCAAAACATGAAGGAATCATACCGGCTCTTGAGTCAGCACATGCAATTGCATATGCAATAAAAATTGCAAAGAACATGCCAAAGAGCGAGAGTATTGTAGTAACACTATCAGGTAGAGGAGACAAAGATGTGGAAGAAGTTGGGAGATATTTGAGTAAAAATGTCAAGAATAAAAAGTAAATTTCAAGACCTCAAGTCAAAAAACCAAAAGGCCTTGATAGCATATGTCATGGCAGGATTTCCAAATGAAAAAGGTACCATATCTGCAGTTCGCGGATTAGTAAAGGGAGGTGCAGATATAATAGAACTTGGAATGCCATTTTCAGATCCTCTAGCAGATGGACCTGTAATTCAAAATGCTGGATTTCATGCATTACAAAAAGGAATGAATTTTGTCAAGTTTCTTACCCTAGTGAAAAAAATTCGTAAAGAGACAGACATACCACTTGTTTTGATGACATATACAAATCTCCTTTACAGACATGGTTATGAGAAATTCATATCCATTGTAAAAAAGGCAGGAATTGATGGATTAATTCTTCCGGACATGTCAGTTGACGAATCAAAAGAGTTTCTTCAAGCAGCAAAGAAGCATGAGATGGATACAATATTTCTCATCTCACCAAATACAACACCTCAGAGAATCAAAAAGATAGCAGACGTTTCGTCAGGTTTTCTATATTTGGTATCAGTATTTGGAACCACTGGAGGTCAACAACAATTCCAAGATTATACCACACGTGCAATAAAGAACGCCAAAAATATACTGGATGGTAAAATTCCGCTCGGAGTGGGATTTGGCGTAAGCAACCCAGATCAGGCAAGATTCATAATAAAATCTGGGGCAGATGCAATAATTGTAGGAAGTGCTTTTTTACGACTAATAGAAAATGCATCGTCAGAAAAGATCGAAAGTAAAATTGAATCTTTTACAAAGAGCCTAAAGAAATCTACAATATCAGAATAAGAAATAAAAAGACCTCCAATCCATCATGGATATGCAGACTGAATCTACAAAATACATTTTCGTTACTGGAGGAGTCATGTCTGGCCTTGGAAAAGGAGTAGTTTCATCCTCTATTGCAAAGTTACTTCAGCTTTCTAATCAAAAAGTCTCTTGTGTGAAATTTGATCCATATCTGAACTATGATGCAGGAACAATGAACCCTATTGCACATGGAGAGGTCTTTGTCACAGAAGACGGCGGAGAGTGTGATATGGACATAGGAAACTATGAGAGATTTCTAAATCAAAACATACCAAGAACCCACAATATAACAACAGCCCAGATTTACTCAAGTGTAATAGAGGCCGAGAGACGTGGGGAGTACCTAGGAGCTTGTGTGCAGATAATCCCACATGTGACAGACGCTATCAAAGACAGAATAAGAAAGATAGTCAAAACTGAGGGGCTTGACATGTTAGTAGTAGAATGTGGTGGAACAGTAGGTGATATTGAAAGTTTACCGTTTCTTGAAGCATTAAGACAGATGAGATTAGAGGAAGGGCCCGAAAGTGTAATCTTTGTTCACGTAACTTTAGCACCTTCTCTTGATGTGGTGGGAGAACAAAAGACAAAACCTACTCAACACAGTGTTCAGGAACTACGAAGAATTGGTATCCAGCCAGATTTACTTGCAGTCAGATGTACAAGACCACTTGAGATGGCTGCAAGGAAAAAGATTTCATTATTTTCAAACGTTACAGAACGTGATGTATTTTCATGTCATGATGCAGAATCAATTCTTTTAGTTCCACAGATGCTATATGATCAGGGAATAATTGATGTAATATTCAAAAAATTTGGAAAAGTTGGATTGGTCAACACTTCTGCAAACTGGGACAAGTGGAATGAAATAATAAATTCATTTCAAAATACAAAAGAATCAGTACGAATTGCAATGGTTGGTAAATATGTCAAACTTGCAGATAGTTATGTAAGTGTAAATCATGCACTAAAACACGCTGGTGCAAAGATTGGTAAAAACGTAATAATTGATTGGATAGACTCTGAAGAATTAAACGGCGATGTGAGCAAACTAGCATCATACAACGGCATAATTGTTCCAGGGGGTTTTGGAGACAGAGGATCAGAAGGAATAATCAGTACCGCAAACTATGCACGAGAGAAAAACATCCCATACCTTGGAATCTGTTTTGGCTTTCAGCTAGCAGCAGTGGCATTTGGAAGAAATGTGTGTGGATTGGCAAATGCAAACTCTACTGAAATATCTCCTAGTACAGAAAATCCAATAATTGATCTTTTACCAGAACAGAAATCAATTGAGAACAAGGGCGGCTCACTACGTCTTGGAGCACATGATATAACAGTTGAAGAAAATACACTAGCGTTCAAGCTTTACAAATCCAATAAAATACAAAAAAGACATAGGCATAGATTTGAATTCAATCAGAAATACCTAGAGATATTCTCCTCAAAGGGCATGAAGTTTTCAGGATATAGCGACAGCAAAAAACGCATTGAAGTATTAGAGATTCCCTCACACAGATTCTATCTAGGAGTTCAGTACCATCCAGAGTTTAGCAGTAGACCAGGCCATCCTGAGGAATCATTTGAGGCATTCATTAGAGCGTCAGCTAATGCCTAAGAACTATTTGGGAATTTCGTATATTCTTTGACGTGTATCGCGTAGTGAGACTCTACGTTTGACATATCCTTTCTCAAGTAAGTGACTCAGGGCAAGTCTAACAGTCCTGTCAGGGAGGAGAGTTTTTTCAGCAAGTTCTTTTTGTGAAAGAGATCCTTCGTATTCAAGTGTCTTTAGTAACAACTTGGAGCTTGGTGGCATATTCAATAGTTCATCTGCAAGTTTTACTTTTTTGGCAAGAGCTGATACAGTAGTAGAATCTTTTTTCATCCTAATGACATTTGCAGGTTGTGAAAATTTAGTACATGTAACAGTCTTGTCAACTTTGAATCTGTCTTTTCCATCAACTACAACTTCACATCTTAGACTAGAGGATATATCATCAATTTCGATCAAAGTGTCTTCAGGAACTATTAGAGGACGTCTTGTGATATCAAGTGAGTTTACAGATACAATACAGAACACTTTAGAATTTTGATAAATTGCAGGACCGCCTGCAGACATGGAATATGCAGATGACCCAATAGGAGTTGAGATAATCAAACCATCGCTGCTATCATGCCAAAGCTCTTCTCCATTTACTCGCAAGACATGCTCTACCAGTGTTGCACTCTTTGAGGAGAATATTGCAACATCGTTTAATGCAGGATAGATTGGTTTGTCATCAATTTTTACACCAACCCTTGGAAGAGCTTCAATTGAAAAATCACCTTTTTTCAATCTGTTAAGGTAGAGTGGAAATTGTTTGAGATCAGTCTGGGCTAAAAATCCGCTTGACTCGTACTCATTTATACCAAGTACTGGAATTGTCGAGTTTGTAAAATGATGGAAATAGTTTCTAACTCCTCGGTCTCCACCTGTTACGATTACATAGTCAATGTCTTTTACCAGCGGTTTTTTTCCAAGAGTTACAGATTCTATTCCATGGCTTTCAAGTGAAAGTTTTAGAGATTTTACAGTCTGTTCATGATCCTGACTAAATATTGCAACCTTCACAGGTATGATTCACACCTCATTCAATAAAAGCCTAGACACTTGAGAACTGCATTAAATTGTAAAGATATGCAGCATTTCTTTCAGTGTCACCACCAAGTGGTACTTTTCCAAGTCCAGTAGTCTTTGCCTCAAGTGCAGCTTGCGCTGCACCCACAGCAAAACAGATTGCCCAGATAGGATCTTTTTCTTTCAAATAAGAGCAAGTAAAAGCTGCGCAAAATATGTCCCCAACTCCAGTGGTATCACTTATTGAAATATTTGGAATTTTTAGGTGGTACATTCTATCTTTTGCAAGCATCGTAATGTTTTGTTTGTCAGTATAAAGTACATGTTTGACACCTTTTTTTTGTAATGCAATCATTGCTTCTTTTTCTTTCAAACCTGTAAGATAGAATGCTTCATCAGGGTCTGTTTTAATTGCAGTTATGCCAGATAAGTCAAGTAGAGTTTTTTCCAAAAAGATTTTACCAGTATTATCCACTCTACGAAGATATCCTTGAGGATCAAGTAATGTAAAATCAAAATTTTCTTTTATTGCATCTAGTGTTTCTTCAGAGACTTCATCAAATACTGGACTTACTATTGCGCCATTGGCATCAGATTTTATGGATTCAATCGGATCACATTTTGCTTTAAGATACAGATCACGCTCTGTTCCAAATATTTTTAATAGGAATCTAGTAGTAGGCGTATCAACAATAGAACTTTGGGAAAGAAAGATTCCTTTTTTTTCAAGTTCTGTACGAAATAAAAAATCTGTCCCCACTTTGGTATGAAGATCAATTTCAAACTTCATATTTTTTGCGGTCAATCCACAATAACACGCAGGACCACCAGCAGTTTCCACTATATCATTTTGAGATATCTCATCTATTGTGCAATGAGAGAAAATTGCAATCTTCATTTAATTTGATGCCAATACCTTTCCATTTAGTCCTTTTTCTGACCCTTTAGACAGGATTGACATATTATCTTGCCCTTTACTACAGATATTTCCACATTAGATGTAAGACAGATATGGCAAAGGCCGAGCATATTGATTCTAGAATAATATGAAATTTAAATTTTTTAAGACATTGAATTGCATAACTAAAGATCTCATAATATCGCCTCAAATGAATAGACAGATTTTAAACAGGGATTGCAATAGGCAACTAAAACATTCCATTGTCTAGTAAACAGGTAAACCCTAGGTGTCAAATATCGTTATAAAGAGGCACCTTACAGGTAAAACATGCCACTAAAGCGTGCTAGTCGTGGAAGACAAAAAGGTGGAAAAGGATCAACTGGTCGTATCCAGTGTACAAACTGTGGTGCTACAGTTCCACGTGACAAGGCAAAGAAGGTAACATCAAGACTAAATCTAGTAGAGCACACTTTGGCAAAAGAGCTAAGAGCTCAAGGAGCATACATTGCATCACCCACAGTACTCAAATGGTATTGTATTTCATGTGCGATACACTTTGGAATTTTAAAAATCAGATCAGCTGATTCAAGACGTCAGACCGGCAGACTGAGATAGTCTAATCTTTTATTCCGCGAGCTGTTGTCATTATCCTCTGAACAAATGTTATTCCCGCAATTATTGCCACAATTATTACAGCGTAATTTAGGAATCCAATCATTCCAATTATTGCAATTACAAGTAACCTTTCTGCACGCTCCCCTATACCTATGCCCTGAAGTTGAACTCCAAGAGATTCTGCTCTTGCCCTAGTGTAACTTACAAGTAGAGATAGTCCTATCGCCAATAACACCAGATACCCCTGAGAATATCCGCCAATTAGAATTCCAAGAAATATTGCAACTTCCGCAATTTTATCAAAGACAGAATCAAGAAATGCTCCCTTTTTAGATGTCTTTCCAGTGATATGTGCAACTTGTCCATCTACAATATCAAAAAATCCTGAAACAAGTAACAAGATTCCTCCAAGGACAAAAGAATATTCAAGATGAATAGCATAAACGATTGCAGATGCAAATGCAAAACAAAGTCCAACTGCCGTCCAGAAATTTGCAGGCAATCCCGTAGACGCAAAAACTTTACCAATATTCTGAAGAGTCGGCTTTAGACTCTCTCTAAAGTTGTTAAGCATTTGATACCAGCTATCTGACAATAATTTATACCATGTATCTTAGAGCATGCCTGTCAAAATATATCCAGATTTGAATAAAATATTAAAAAATCTGATATAATAGTGCGTTTTAGAACTCTCATGGGCCTCATAGCAAAAGGTGCAAAGTGTAGTGTCAAAGAATGTGGCGAGGATGGAGTACGTTCACTCACCCCGTCAAAGGTAGAAGGAACTGGTGTTGGCATTCCAAATGGTTTGAAAAAGGCCATCCTTTGTAAAGAACACTACAAAGAATGGAAGAAAGCAACAAAGGGTGAGAGAGATACCGAAAAAGCCAGATTTAGCAGATTCTAGACAATTAACAACTATTTCAAAATATACTTGATTTTCTTTTTCATATAGATAATTTCCATGACAAAAGGATTCAAAGAAAACTAGATTACTAATGTTTGGCTCTAGTGTTTTTTTGCAAAGTATGCTTTTGACAGGTCGTCATAGTATTTGTTCAATTTTTTATACAATCGCTTTGGTTTTCGGGGTTTTTCATTACTTAGGGCATAAAGACAAAGTATTGGAAACGCAATAGTTGCATCAGCATAAACCATTATCACATCTTCATGAGCATCTTGTACTTTGCCCCAGCTCTTTCCTTCCTGCAAGGTTGCACCAGATAGTCCACCAGTATCAGGTCTTGCATCTGTGATTTGTATGATATAATTTTGACCCCCATGACCAAGACCAAGAATTTGATCAAGTAATGGGCCTGTTTGCTGTGCAGTGTTTTTTGGCACACCTCCGCCTAATTCAACTATTCCAGATTTCTTGGAATTATATAGAATTGCAGCTTGCTCTATTATTTCCCTTACAAAGTCAAGACTGTGAATTTTGTTTTCAAGTCTTAGAGGAGCCAAGTCCAATGCAAGTGAAGAATCTTTTAGAGTCGAGATATAGACAGGAACATCATAATCATATGCAGTTACAACAAAACTGCGCTCTGGATTTTTTGAATGTGCTTTAGAATATTTTCCCATCGCGTTACAAAACTCTGCAGTTGTAAACGGTTTATCAAGCAGATCTTTTGTAAACATCTTTTGCACAATCTTGTCTTCGGCTTTGAGAGTCTCTTCTCCCTTGATGTATACATCACGAATTCTGACTATATCTTTCTGATAGAGTATCATATCATCCACCTCAAAGTGTCCCTGTTTTACTGGAAGATTCCAGGCAAAATGATCCTCGTGATATACATTTGCACCAGTAGAAACTATCCAGTCAACAAAACCTCGCTCAATGAGAGATTTGAATAATCCTCCAAAACCAACAGGGGTCAGTGCACCTGCGATTGTAAGACAGATTGTAGCATCATCTTCAATCATTTTACAGTATAATTTTGCCGCATCTCCGAGTTGTCGTGCATTATACCCAGTACTTGCAAATATGTCCACCAGATCATCGATTCCCATATTGGGCTTGATCTTCAGGTGAGGAATGTCTTTTCCTTTAAAATTATGATGGTCCACGAACGACTAACTTATTTTTGGGTTAAATAAATACTTGCAAGAATTTACAACAATTATTCCAGATAAAACTTGCGTAAAAATAAAAAGTAGAACCTATTGGGGGAGTTCTACTTCCCTCGTGTCATGTTGAGAGATTTCTTTATGCATAACAACATGAGACTTTTCTTTGAAAGTCAGATTACATCTGTAACAATGCCATGCTGTCATGCTCATGCCATCTATAATGTATTTTTAATATTTAAGACGTGTGTATGATTTGTTCATTTGATAATGACCCAAATTATTTTGGAAAAAATCCAGTGATTTGCATATATCACAATCAAAGATTGTAAAACCAAGTAGAAGGCGCCTATTTTTCACATAGTATTTTAAGAAGAAAACCTAGTCTTGAAGCAGATGCAAGTTTTCAAAGAGGAAAAATGGAATTTAAGTGAACTTGTAAAAAATCCAGATTCTCCCCTGTTTACCAAGCGTCTTAGTGCCATACAATTAGCCGTTAAAAATTTTGAAAAGAACAAGAAGATACTCAAATCGACATTATCTGAGAAAAAATTCCTTTCAATGCTTCATACTTTGGAAAAGATAACAGAGGACTTTAGCAGCGTCTCAGGATATGCCTCCTTAGAGTACTCATCAGATACACAGTCAGACAAGGCCACTGCGTTACTTTCAAAGATGCGAAAGTTTGGAGCACAACTAGAGAATCAGACTTTATTTTTTGACCAATGGTGGAAGAAACAACTTGATGAGAAAAACGCTCAAAGGCTGATGAAATCAGCAGGAGAGTTGCATGAATTTTTACGATACAAGCGATTACTTGCAAAATATTCCCTTACTGAACCAGAAGAAAGAATAATCAACACATTAGATGTCACAGGTCACTCGGCTCTTGTCAAGATCTATGACAAGATAACAAATGCGTTTGTGTTCGAGGTAAAGATAGATGGGAAGACCAAGAAATACAACAGAGAAGAACTATCAGTTCTAATTCGAAGTCCAAAACCAAGGACAAGAGAGATTGCATACAAGGCATTATTATCAGAATTTGACAAAAACAAGGGAGTCCTAGGAGAAATTTATCAGAACATAGTTTCAAACTGGAAAGATGAGTGCATTCAGATACGAGGATACGCATCTCCAATATCAGTTAGAAATATTGGAAATGATATAGATGACAAGACAGTAAACTCACTTCTTTCTGTTTGTAAGAAAAACTCGGATGTATTTCGAAAGTTCTTTTTGCAAAAGGCACGTATCTTGAAAATGAAAAAATTACGTAGATATGACATTTATGCACCAATTCAGAAAAAGGAAGAAAAAGGATACAGCTATGATAAAGCTGTAAAACTAGTTCTTGAGACTCTAAAGGATTTCAGTCCGGAGTTAAGTGAGTATGCTAAGAGAGTATTTGTTCAAAAACATGTAGATTCCACCATAAGACCAGGAAAGAGAAGTGGTGCCTTTTGTAGTACCATATCTCCAAAGATAACGCCATATGTTTTGGTAAATTTCAAAGGAAGAACCAATGATGTATTTACTTTGGCTCATGAGATTGGTCATGCAATCCACAGCGTTGCAGCTTCAGACAAATCAATATTCATTGCAGAGGCACCATTACCATTAGCTGAGACAGCCTCTACATTTTCTGAAATGTTGTTGTTTAACAAAATTCTTGATCAAATATCAGAGGAGGAACAGCAATCCAATCTAGCAGTACATTTGGATGACTTGTATGCAACAGTAGGACGACAGGCATACTTTACACTATTTGAGATAGCCGCACATGAAAAAATTGGTAATGGTGCGATGGTTCAAGATATAACATCAGAATACATGAAGACTCTAAAAGATCAGTTTGGCAATTCGGTAGACATTACTCCAGACTTTGGAACAGAATGGACTTGTATTCCTCACTTTTACCATTCGCCGTTTTACTGTTATTCTTACTCTTTTGGAAATCTGCTTTCACTATCATTGTATCAAAGATATAGAAAAGAAGGAGCGGGATTTTCCTCCACATATGTCGACATTTTAGCTGCAGGTGGTTCAAAAAAACCAGAGGATCTTCTCAAAGAACATGGAATTGACATTACGTCAGAGAATTTCTGGCAAGAAGGCTTTGAATATATCAAAAACCAGACAGATAGACTTGGAAAATTAATTAATTAAAGCGCCTGGCAGTCAAGCGCCCCCAACTGCCAGGCAATGTTCCCCTACGGTTTGAACCGATGTCAAGGACACTATGAACACATTATAATTTAAACCTAGAGTTTAGATCGGGAACTATTTTATTTTATGAGAACTATTACTGCACGAGTGAAATACCTTAGATGTTGTAATAGAGAAGCAGAGTACTTGATTACTTATGACTGCGGACCTGATCCACGACAGACTATGCTTGTCTGCAAGTACCATTACAAAGAAGAACCGTTTCAGAGGTTTGCAATAAAGATAGAAAAACTAAGAGGGTAAACTTAATAGTTCGATTTTAAAAATTCCATTAAATGAAAAACTTGCTTGCCTTATCATTAATTTTCTCTTTATTGATGACTTCATTTGTTTCAGTTTATGCACAACAGCCACAACTTGCATCATATCGTGAAACAGCCAACATACTAATTGATGAAAAAGTACAGAATCAGACTACTGCATTTATCACCCTTACATCTACAAGCCCAGTGGAAATGAGAGTTCCTTCAGATCTTAGTGAAAAGATTAGAAATACAGCCAATGTAACTTCAATAGTAATAACAAATGCAGATAGATGCATCACAGGAATTCAGGATCAAGGATGTATTTTGATAAACATTGTTTCCCCATCACTTATTGAGACTTACAATATCACAACAATTCAAACAACTGCTAGGCAAGTAGGAGATGGTTTGATTGATAGTGTAAACAAGGCATTCGCTACAAATGCGCAATTTAACAACGTGTTTGTAAATCCAAAGGGCGAACTTAACAGTGCACTTGGTACATCTGGAATTGTATCAGGAAATAGAACCATATCAGTTGTGTATACAATGTCACGGCCAGATTCTGCTTATCTCTTTGAGGGATTAACATCCATTCTAATACCAAAGCAAATTCGCGATGATGGAGGATTTTTCAATGCCGCAAACAAGATGGCTCAAGATTCCAATTCTACAGTTACATTTGCAATGACTCCAGGAAAAGGCTCACCACTTTATCAATTACAAGTCTCAAAACACATTCCAATCAAGACCAAAGTAACCACGGTCAAGCCATTAGAGTTGTTAGGGATTGACAAACTTGAAAGATCAAATTACTTTAGCGTTGGCTTTTTTCCTTTGAATTCCATTCTAGAGGTTACAGCGATATCTAGTGATAATATTGCAGTAACAAATCACGGTGGAGATTTATCTCCAACTACAATCAAAAATGGCCAAAAGTTTCCAGCAGACCTAACTAAAGAAGGCTGGATTATAGACCCAGAGTCAGGAAATAAAATTTCTGCAATATACCTATTTGGAAAAACAAATTCAATTACAAGCGACCAATCATCACTGACATTAGGCATTGCCCCATTACAGGTACAGCCCCCACAAAACAATACAACTGTAACACCCATAACACCAATTACAAAATCTTCAGATAATTATTCCACTTATGCTTTGATTGGCATAATTGCAGCAGGTGCAGCTGCAGTATACATATTCATGAAAAGAAGATAAAATTTTAGAGAATCAATACTGCGGCAGTAAATACTGTAGTCCAGTGACCTTTTGCATCTCCTACAGCACTCTGGGTGATGTTTCTAGTCTTGTATATCTGCCCAGATATCTTCCACTGTTGTCTTTTCTCATCCCAGCTCTTGTTTACATCAAATGATATTCCAAGTGAGGATGCAAGCATCTGTGCAGCTATATCTTCTGCATAATCACCTGCTTCTTTTTCAGTCTCTCCAAATGAGATGTATTCTGAGAGATAGCCATACTTTGTCTTGTCTTTAGGTTCTGCTATACCTACAGAAGCTGCCATCAGTCTATGGGGTTCGTTACTTTCTTGTCTTGAATAAATTGCAAATGTCACACTACCAGGTTTTATTAATTTCAGACCTTCAGCTTTTGAAATCAGTTTGCAACCTGGTGGAAATATACTAGATATTAAAACCAAATTAGTTCCTGCGATTCCCGCATCTCTTAACGCATATTCAAAACTTGTTAGTCTATCTGGATGTACACCCTTACCTTTAGTAAGAAATATTTTTTTTGCGACGAGATCTAGCACAAATCAAGTCTTAACACACATCTTTAAAAATATATTGAATTGATAAAATCCAATTATTTCAAATTCTGTAATGATGAAATTATTTCCTGACCGTGTTTTTCTGGACTGATATCTCTGAAAATTTTTGAAATCTTTCCATCTTGATCTATAATGAAAGTAGATCTTTTTGCAAGTCCTGCAATATTTAGCCCAGCATATGCCTTACAAGCGATCTTTTGAGTATCACTTAGATGAAGATATGGGACATGATATTCTTCGACAAATTTCTTTTGATCTTGAACTGTATCTACAGATATTGCAAAGAGTTCCGCATGCTCTTTTATTTTAGGATATGATTCTATTATGGCCTCCGCCATTTGAAATACCTTCTTTGATGGACATGCAAAGAGATGGTTTTTTGGATAGAAACATAACACTATGTTCTTTTTTCCACGAAAAGAGCTCAGTTTTACTATACTTTCATCATTTGAGACAAGTTCAAAATCGGGGGCTTGGTCGCCTTCGTTCATACCACTCATCTACAAATACAGGTTAATACCATTTCTGTTGTAAATTTTTTATTAGAGAACTAAATCTATCGGATTACTTTTTGAATTTCTTTTGGTATAACTTTATTCCAGCAAGCACTTCCTTCTTTGCGCTTGCGGCATTTTTCCATCCAAGTATCTCAACTTTCTTCCCCTCAAGATGCTTGTACACTTCAAAAAAGTGTCCGATTTCCTTGAGATAATGTTTGTCAAGGTCAGCAATATCTTTTAGATGTTCATATCTAATGTCATCTTTTGCTACGCATAAAATTTTGTTATCCATCTCACCACCGTCTTTCATTCGAAGCATTCCAATTGGGCGCGCTTCTATTAGAACTCCAGGATAGGTATGATTGGTAACAAGAACAAGTGCATCCATTGGGTCGCCGTCTTCTGCATATGTTTGTGGAATTATGCCATATTCCCCAGGGTAGAAAAATGGAGAAAATAATACCCTGTCAAGTTTCATAATGCCTCTTTTTTTATCATATTCGTATTTGTTTTGGGAGCCTTTTGGAATTTCAACTATAACGTTTATCACAGATGGTATTTTTGGGCCAGTTTCTATATCATGCCACAAGTCCATGACAATTTGTCAGAAATATGTCCTATTTAATTGACATCATATGAAAAATATTTCTTTATATGGAATTTCTTGTTTTTCAAGACACCAAAAAGGATTAACTTCGGAAAAAGATAAAATGCCATTCAAGACTTGTTTTAATTATGAAAGCAGCGTATGTTTCAGGACCTGCAGATGTTCAGATAAAAAATATAGATAGACCACAAGCTGGCAAAGGCGAAATTCTAGTTTCCATGAAAGCATGCGGCGTATGTGGCTCGGACTTGGAAAAGATTTATGGTAAATACAGTCAGCCATCCATGAGACTAGGTCATGAGCCTTCAGGAATAGTTTCTACAATAGGAGAAGGAGTTGTCGATTTCAAAAAGGGAGATAGGGTATTCACTCATCATCATGTGCCTTGTTATTCTTGTCATTTTTGTACACATGGAAATGAAACAATGTGTCAGAAATATTCAGAGACAAATCTTTCACCATGTGGTCTTGCTGAGGAGTTTATTGTTCCCGAATGGAATGTGTCACATGGCGGCGTTATAAAATTACCAGACCATGTAAGTTTCGAAGAAGCATCCATGATCGAACCATTAGCATGTTGTGTACGAGCATGGAATAAAATAAAATTCAAAAAAGGAGATTCGGTTGCAATTCTCGGAGCAGGCCCAACAGGCCTTATGCATCTCATGTTAAGCAAGGTATACGGGATTGAAGACATATTTTGCTTTGACCTAAATGACTTTAGGCTAGGGTTTGCAAAAAAGTTTGGCATAACAGAAGCAATAAGGTCAGATGATCAAGATGCATATAAGAAAATTCTTTCAAAGACTCAGAACCGGGGAGTAGATGTAGTGATGGTTGCAACTGGAAGTCTTAATGCCATATCTCAAGCAATTGATTTTGTAAGAAAAGGTGGAACTGTAATGCTATTTGGAGTCCCTTCAAAAGATGCAAAGATGTCACTTGATATGAGTAAAGTATACTCTAAAGAAATCACAATTATGCCAAGTTATGCGGCTTCTGAAAAGGATACAAATGATGCATTCAAGTTAATAGAACAAGGAACAGTGGATGTGAAAAAATTGATCACCCACAAGTTTGATCTTAGTGAATCAGCAAAAGCTTTGGATTACGCCCATCAAGGAAATGATTCGATGAAAATAATAATTACAAATTCAGAAACGCTTAACTAAGGCAAATTTTTTCGATGAAGATATGGATTGGGGACTCAAAAACAGGCTTGCAAAAATAATCAAACCACAAAACAGACGTGGTGTTATGCTTGCAGTAGACCACGGATATTTCCTTGGACCTACAGAGAGATTAGAAGTACCAAGAAAAACCATAGCCCCATTGTTACCTTTTGCTGATTCCCTTATGCTTACAAGAGGTGTTTTAAGAACATCCGTTGATGCAAATTTTCCAGTACCTGTAGTTCTTAGAGTATCAGGTGGAGCAAGCATCATTGGAAAAGATCTTTCAAATGAGACCATAACAACATCGGTAAAAGAGGCAATCAGACTAAATGTATCAGCCCTTGCAATGTCTATATTTATCGGTGCGCCTCATGAACACGAATCGCTTGTCAGTTTAGGTAATTTAGTAAATGAAGGTGAAGAATATGGAATACCAGTACTTGCAGTTACAGCAGTAGGAAAAGAATTAGAAAAACGCGATGCGAGATATTTGGGACTGGCATGTAGAATGGCGGCAGAATTTGGTGCACATCTAGTCAAGACATACTATTGCGAAAACTTTGAGAAGGTGGTAACAGCATGTCCAGTACCAGTCATAATTGCTGGAGGTCCAAAACTTGCAACAGAACTTGACGTATTTAATTTAACATACGATGCATTACAAGCAGGTGCTTCAGGAGTTGACATGGGGCGAAACATTTGGCAAAATGATCATCCAGTAGCTATGATAAAGGCAGTGAGAGCTATAGTTCACCAAAAAGTCACAGTCAAAGAAGCCAATGAAATTTTCAAAAAAATAAAAAGTGAGTTACCTGAAAAAACAAAGCCTGCTCAAAAAAGCAAATCAAAAAAAGTAAATTCTTAATCTGAGATTTTTGTCAAATGTATGTGAACTATCTTCCACTTTGGAAACTTTATGAAAACAAATGTTGCCCTGCTATCCATTGTAAGGTGTTGTCCTCTGAAACTATAATTATCCACAATCATTCCTGATTGTTTTACAGTAAAGGTTGCTACCGCAAAAGTCTCAAACATGTCTACCCGAGTGTTTTTCAATTCAAAGTCATAATCGGAGATACTTACAAATCGTAACTGTTCCAATGCAGTTGTAGTTGCAAAGTCCTTGAGATCAAATGGTGGAACATCACTGTATGAAGAAAATCTCGGATCGTCAAGTTGGATAACGCTTAGTGGTGCAACATTCTTGGTTCTTCCAGCAGTAAAAAATGTCACAATAATATCAAGAATTTCATCCGTGTCGCTCAAAATCGGTATTGCTTAAGACAAATCCACTTTAAGTCTTATGACATGGCAAATTCAGACTAAATTTGTGCCTAGTAATATCCAGTACACGGTGGATTTAGGACAATATCTTTATTAATAATTTTAGAGGGAAAATGATTAGATAAGTATGAAAAAAGTAGACTCGACAAGCATTTCAAGTATTTTGTTGCTAGTCGAGGTTATGCTGTAAAATACAGCAATTTTCGGAGATAGAAAATTATGGAAAAAATTTCAGGTGCAAGGTCTTTGATGATCGCTTTGGAAAAAGAAGGTGTGGATATTGCCTTCGGACTACCGGGAGGTGCAAACTTACCAATATACGACGAACTTTACAAAAGTAACATACGACATGTTTTGGTAAGACATGAACAATCTGCTTCACACATGGCAGATGGTTACGGTAGAGTAAGTAGAAGACCGGGAGTTTGTTTTGCAACATCAGGTCCAGGTGCAACAAATATTGTCACCGGAATTGCAACAGCTCAGGCAGATTCTGCTCCAATGGTTGCAATCACAGGTCAGGTTCCTTCAAAAATGATTGGCCGTGATGCATTTCAAGAAAGTGACATAATCGGAATTACAAATCCTATTGTAAAATATGCATTCCAACCAATGACTCCAGGAGAAATTCCTGAAGTAGTAAAGAAGGCATTCTATATTGCATCAACTGGAAGACCAGGTCCTGTTTTAATAGACATTCCAAAAGATGTGCAACAAAATGAAGCAGAGATTCATTTTCCTTCCGAGGTTAAAATTAGAGGATACCATCCATGGGTAGACCCAGACATAAAAGAAATTGAAAGGGCAACTGAGATGTTACTATCTGCAGAAAGACCAATCATTCTTGCAGGAGGAGGAGTTATAATTTCAGGTGCTTTTGCAGAACTTCAATCGATTGCAGAATTACTCATGATACCAGTTGTTACAACTTTCAAAGGAAAGGGCTCATTTCCAGAAAATCACCCACTCTCACTTGGACCAATTGGAATGCATGGTCATGCAGAAGCAAACAAGATGATGACAGAAGCGGACTGTGTACTAGCATGTGGCTCCAGATTTTCAGACAGGTCAGTTGGTACATTTGAAGAGTTTGAGAAGAATTTGAAGATAATACACATGGATGTAGATCCTGCCGAAATAGGAAAGAATCAGACTACAAATGTGGCAGTAGTTGGAGATGTAAAGACATCACTTAGAATCATGGTAAAGATGTTAATTCAAAAGGCCATAAAGCGAAATGGAGAAAGCGCATGGGCTAAAAGAGTAAAAGAAACTAAAGACTACTATAGAGAAAATCTCAAGATTCATCCACATCCGTTAGCAGCTTCCAAAGTTCTCAAAAAGTTAAGAGAAGTTCTTCCTGGACAATCAATTGTTACTACCGAAGTAGGTCAACATCAGATGTGGGCATCATTATTCTTTGATGTTATACAACCTGGCACATTCTTTAGCTCTACAGGCCTTGGAACAATGGGTTGGGGATTCCCAGCAGCAATAGGTGCAAAAGCAGCAAGACCTGATGTTCCAGTTTTAGATATAGCTGGAGAAGGAAGTTTTAACATGACAGAAAATTCACTTGCAGTTTCAGTGTTAGAAGACTTGCCTGTCATCGTATTCTTGCTTAACAATTTCACACTTGGCATGGTAGCTCAATGGCAGAGAACATTTTATGATAGAAGGATGATAGGAGTGGACCTTAAGAATTGTCCAGATTATGTTAAAGTAGCAGAAGCATATGGTGCACAAGGAATACGAGCTACAACAATTGACGAAATTGGAAAAGCAGTCCAGACAGCTTTGAAGAGTAACGTTACAACTGTCATAGACATACCAATCGATCCACAAGAAGACGTCTTTCCATTTGTGGCACCTGGAACATCTCTTAAGGACATGATACTACCATCATAGTGAAATAACATGTGGTCAATAATTTCCGTTCTAGTAGAAAACAAGCCCGGTGTCTTGTTTAAAATTACAAACTTGTTTAGATCAAGAAACTATAACATCGATAGCATATCAGTAGGGATAACTGAAAATCCCGAAGTCTCTAGAATGACAATCACTACAGAGGCAGATGAAAAACAACTAAATCAAATAATAAAGCAACTAGACAAATTGATTGATACGATAGAAGTAAAACTATTAGACGAGAAAAAGAGCATATACCGAGAACTTGTCATGATGAAGATCAAAGTAACAAAGCCAACAGACATCAAGGAGATAACAGACCTTGCAAACGCTTTCAAGTGTGACGTTCATGATGTCAGAAAGTCTTCCATTATACTGGAAATTACTGCAACGCCAGATAGAATTAATGCATTAGAAGACCTTGTTAGAGGATACGGAATTCTTGAAATGGCAAGAACTGGAATATGTGCATTAGCAAGAGGAGAGAGAAATGAAGGTTAGAATTTTTGATACCACATTAAGAGACGGAGAACAGACACCGGGGGTAGCCTTGACTCCAGACCAAAAACTTGTGATTGCACAAAAATTAGACGATCTTGGTGTAGATGCAATTGAGGCAGGCTTTCCAATCATTTCAGAAGGAGAGATGGTAGCAATTAGACACATAACAGGAGCTGGATTAAAGGCAGAGATTTGCGGACTAGCGCGAACAGAGAAAAAAGATATCGATGCAGCTGTAGCAGTTGGTTTAAAGTATATCCATACATTCATTGCAACTTCGGACATTCATCTCAAGTACAAACTAAAATTATCCCGAGAGCAGGCATTAGAAAAAGCAGTAGAAGCTGTCCAGTATGCCAAGTCACTTGGTCTACAAGTTGAATTTTCAGCAGAAGATGCTACAAGGACTGATAGAGAATTTCTAAAAAAAGTATTCAAAGCTGTGACAGAAGCAGGTGCAGACAGATTAGACATACCAGATACAGTTGGCTATTCCACTCCACAGTATATTGCTGAAATTACAAGAGATACAATTGATGCAACGCATCTACCAGTAAGTGTTCACTGTCACAATGATTTTGGTCTAGCTGTTGCAAACGCATTATCTGCAATACAAGCTGGTGCAAAATGTGCACATGTTACAATCAATGGAATAGGAGAGAGGGCAGGAAATGCATCCTTAGAAGAACTAGTGATGGGATTACAATGCCTCCAATGGGATAAAGATAGAAAATTTGAGACAAACATCAACACTAAACTTCTTTACGAGACTTCACGGTTTATCTCAAAGATAGTAGGAGTTCAGGTCCAGCCAAACAAGGCAATTGTAGGAGAGAATGCGTTTGGTCATGAGTCAGGAATTCACACACATGGCGTGCTAAGCAATCCGTTAACCTATGAGCCAATTAGTCCTGAATTGGTTGGCAGAACTAGATGGTTCCAGGTAGGAAAACATGCCGGAGCACATGGAGTTTCAGCAATGCTTGAAGAATATGGCATTCAACCATCAAAAGAGCAGGCACATGAAATTTTAGAGAAGATCAAAAAGCTTGGAGACCTAGGAAAACATGTAACAGATGTTGAGCTTTTAGGAATTGCAGGAGAGGTAATGCAGCAACAAGGATTAAAGAGACTGGTCCACCTCGTAGGTTTTTCAGTATCAACAGGAATTGGAAATATGCCATACGCATTTGTAAAATTAAACATCGAAGGAAAAGACTTTATCAGTACAGATTATGGTGTTGGTCCGGTAGATGCATCAATTAATGCAATACAGAAAATTACTGGAGAAATATCCAAAGTCAGAGTAAAAGATTACAAGTTAGATTCAATCTCTGGAGGTTCTGAGGCGCTATGTGAAGTTACAATTAAAGTCGAAGACGCATATGGAAATCAAGCATCTGCAAAATCAGTAGGAGAAGACATTGTAATTACAAGTGTACAAGCTGTAATAGATGGAATAAACAGAATCATGCTCAAAAAAATTCTTAAACAAAAAAACTTGGGACAGTAAATGTACAAAATATCACTCATCACAGGAGACGGAATAGGTCCCGAATTATCAGAGTCAGTAATCCAAGTCTTAAACGCAGTAAATGACAAACTGGGAGTAAAGGTACAAGTTACAAAATTAGAAGCAGGGGATGCAGCACTAAAGAAAACAGGAAAGGCACTTCCAGACGAGACACTAGATGAAATAAAAAAGTCTGACGCATGTCTCAAGGCACCTGTTGGAGAAAGCGCAGCAGATGTGATTGTGGTACTACGAAGGCTATTGGACCTATATGCAAACATTAGACCTGCCAAATCTTATCCAAACATGCCAGCGTTGAAGGAAAATATAGACATGGTAATAGTCAGGGAAAACACCGAGGATCTATACACAGGCATGGAGTTTGACTTGGGAGAGACATCTGTTGCATTACGTACAATCTCAAAGAGTGCTTCAGAGAGAATTGCAAAATATGCATTCATGACCGCAGAGCAGCGAAATGGAAAGAAAAAGGTAACTTGTGTTCACAAATCAAATGTAATGAAAAAGACAGATGGATTGTTTTCAAGATCATGCCAAGAAATAGCAAAGAATTATCCAAAAATTTCATTTGATCAGATGTATGTGGATGCATGTGCCATGAATTTGATTAGACAGCCAGAGTATTTTGATGTCATAGTAACTACCAATTTGTTTGGAGATATTTTATCTGATGAGGCATCACAAGTAGTAGGGGGTTTAGGAATGGCGCCGGCAGCAAACATTGGAGACAAGTTTGCATTATTCGAACCAGTCCATGGTGCAGCATTTGATATTGCAGGAAAACAAGTTGCAAACCCATCTTCGTTTATCTTATCTACAAAAATGATGTTTGAGTGGCTTGGAATGAAAAACAATGACAAGTCTTGTTATGATGTAGCAAAAAAGATAGAAGATGCAGTATATGGAATTGTCAAAGAAGGAATCAAGACAAAAGATATTGGCGGTAACAAGAGCACTAGCGAATTTACACAGAGTGTAATATCACGTATCACTTGAGGTCAGATACAGGTGGCTCTCTTGACCAAAAAAACATCGCAAGACTAATTGGGATCATGATCATTATTGCAACTCCTAGTGAAATCCAGTAGAATGCAGGATCAATTCCTTTGATGAGCGGAATTGGAAATACCGTATACGCCCAGACAAATGCAACAAACCCCAACAGCACTTTATTTTTCTTAAAAATTCGCCATCCAAGTTTTCTTTTTGTAATGTAACAACGCTTGCATCTTGTTCTATCATCAGTCATGCATGAAGTGCAACAGTGTTTTTCACAAAAATAGCATGTCCTATCTCCAAAGTCAGAACCGCAAAAATCACATTGCCGCACGATTCATCTGTATGTGATCAAAATTTATCTTTTTATGGAAATAGTCTTTCGGGGTCACGCGGGTATAGTACAACCTCTCTAACGTTGTCAATCTGCGTTAAAACAGCCATCAGTCTATCAAGACCTAATCCCCAACCAGAATGAGGAGGCATTCCCCAATCAAATGCTCTCAGATGATCTTCAAATTGCACTGGGTCTAGCCCTTGTTCTACCAGTCTTGATTTTATCTTAATAGGGTCATGTAGTCTCCTACCTCCAGATGACAATTCAAGATATCCAAATTGCAGGTCAAATGATTTTGAAGTATCAGGGTCATCTTCTTTTTCATGTATGTAAAACGGCTTTAGTTTAAGTGGCCAATCAGTCAAAAAGTAAAATCCTGGGTGAATCTCACCGAGTTTTCTTAGATGAGAGTCAAGTAGATCATCTCCAAAGGCAAGAGCAAGCCCTTGTTTTCCAAGTTCTTCAATTGCCTGTTTGTATGTAACCCTATCAAAAGGCGTTTTTGGTTTTTTGATTTCAATTCCCAAACTCTTTTGTTCTTCAGTACAGTTTTTTTCTACGTATTCAAAAACAGATACAACTAATTTTTCTAAAATCTCCATAACATCAGTATAATCCATAAATGCAGATTCAATGTCGACACTTGTAAATTCTGTCAGGTGTCTTACAGTATGAGAATTTTCAGCTCGATAAAAAGATGATATCTCAAATATTCGCTCAAGACCAAGTGTTAGTTGTTCTTTGTAAAGTTGTGGACTCTGTGCAAGGTATGCTTGCTTGTCAAAATATTTTAATGAAAATAAATTAGCCCCACCTTCACTTGCACTTCCTATAATTTTTGGAGTGTTTACTTCAAGAAAACCAAGTTCGGCAAGTGTCTTTCGTATGCAAAGAAGAACATGATGACGTATCTTAAAGATGGATGCAGTTTTTTGATTGCGCAGATCAAGAGCTCGTGCATTTAATCTATTATCAAGCCCACTTTCTAGTCTGCCAAGTGGGTCTATTGGCAACGGATGGATGGCTCTTGATAAAATTTCAATTTTCTCAGCCTTTATCTCATATGCAAAATCTCGTGCTTTGGATTCTTGAACTGCACCGATAATTCTTACCACACTTTGTCTGCTAAGGTCTTTTACTTGTTGTAGATTTTCTGGACCTGCAACTACAATCTGTGAGACACCAGTGATATCTCTCAGAGTAAGAAATGTGAGTTTTCCCAATTCTCGTAAATCTTCCACCCAACCTGCAACTATTACTTTTTGTCCTTTCATAGAAGGTTCGAGTGCACCGATGTTGTGAGTTTTTGTAATATCCATAATTACTTGCC
>Ga0208566_1000063_pt1 | contig 76553 bp, 68 predicted proteins | sample PL_2010_150m_FD_184159 | JGI IMG/M metagenome (GOLD analysis project Ga0208566, IMG submission 184159) | Freshwater microbial communities from Powell Lake, British Columbia, Canada to study Microbial Dark Matter (Phase II) - PL_2010_150m... | ecosystem: Environmental > Aquatic > Freshwater >...
CCTTCAGGCCGTGCTCGGGCCTGCTCTTCTTTGCTTTCCAGTGCACCCCAGGTAGCAGGCGGCCGACGTTACGGTCAATTCGGGCTTCACTCCATCCTCAGCTTCGGCAGGGGTGGCTTCTTCCCCTTGCCCCCGCTCCGCACGCGGGCCCAGTAGCCCCTGGGCGGCACGGGCACATTGAGCTGGCGGCAGACCTTTCCCAGCCACACGCTGGAGACTCCGTAGCCCTTTGCCACGGTCAGGGCGGGCTCTGACCAGATTTGCTCGTAGAGAACCTTACGGTCGTAGCGCTGCAGCAATGTCCTTACCTCGTTCGTCCGCTTCTCGCGTTCAAACTTTCTTTTCTCTCTTTCGGTGATGGGCTTCTTATATAGGCCCAAGGAGGTGAGCCGCGCTCGCATCTTCGGCGTTCGGACGAGCTCCTGGTAGGTTTCTGGGGCGCAGATCTCCGGCCGTTCCAGGTGATGATGGATCGATTTCAGGTGATAATCGCTCATCCTCGACAGAGAGCGCCGGATATCGGCGAGCCGCATCAGGTCCTTCTCCTCCCAGCGCACCCCGCACTTGAGGATGGCCTCGATCACGCCCGTGCCTCTGTAACCACCGCTCAAGTATGAAAACCGATCCTCCAGCCACCGGGAATGCCACCATAAGATTCGGGTCAGGTCCCTGGGCGGCTGCATCGTCAGAAGGAATGAAACGATGGATTCGCTACCCGCATGTTCGTACAACTCGTCGAAGTCGTCACAGGCGGGATCGGGCCCAAGTCGCTTCAGGATGCCGAGATGTCCGGCGCGCGCAGCCTCGTAGATTGCCGACCACCCGAGGAAGGGCTCCTCGCCCTCTTCTGAGTCAGCATCCTGGGCAGCCTCCAGGTTTGGACTTAGCACCGGCGCGTGGGGATTGGCACCGGCCCAGAGGCAAAGAGCAACGCCTCGTTCGTTTCCTTCCCCAGCATGGTCACCGAGGGCCATATTCAGCTCCCGTTGAATCCTTGGGTCTTCGGTCCGATGCCGCTTGACGAATCCGAGGAGAGGGCGGTTCGAGGTACTGTGACCGAGGACGGATGCCATCACGTGTCGCTCTGTCAGGTCATAGCCAGACGCCCAGAACCGCTCATAGAGATCTGCATTGTAAGTCTCGAGCACCGTGTAGAGGTCGACGCTCTTGAGATCTCCACCCCATTCGAGGAGGAGGTCGAATAGGTCCCAGCGCCGGGATCGAAGCGCCAAGTCGAGCGGTGAGTACCTCTCAAGCTCGAGCCGGTAGCCATTCCGTAGCAGAAGGGTAGCGAGTGAGTGCTGACCGGTTTCGATGGCGATTTGCAGCGCCGTCTTCGGCCGGGCTCCCTTAGGGACAGCCTCTGGCGTCAGCTGAAGCGGCTTCCCATCGGCGATCCAGCGCTCGACGTCGTAGAAGCGGCCTTCGCGGCACAGCTGGTGTAGGGGCCGCACATCCTCAAGAGAATGCGCGAGAGGACAATGGCTTACTTCTGGCATAACGGGTTGATTCTAGCTCGGCGCCAGAGCGCTTGCGTCAGCCGTCGCGACCTGCGTGTTAATAGGCATCGAAATATGACCCACTCTATGGCGCTGTCAGTGGAAAAATCCGGTCCTTTTCGCCTCCGACCTCTTGCGCCTCCTTCAAGGGTTGGTCTGGGCGCCGTTTAGTCAGTCTCTTTAATACCCGCTTCACGCAGGAGTCTGTAGAACACCTTGAGTGCTCCGCTTCGGCTGCCGCCCGCCTTTTCGATAGCGGTTTTCCAGATCTGTTTGCCTCCGGGAACTTGTCCGGCGATGCGTTCTGCCCGGACAATCCTGATCCAATCGGCATTGTCAGGGTCGGAGTCGAGATTGATCACGGGGCGTTGGGCGGTCTTCTGTGGTGCCACGACGCATGATGTTTCCGGCGAACCGGTTGGAATCGGCATATCTTTTACGACAGCACTGATAATGACTGGCAGCCCACTTTTGTCGAGCTGTTGCTCCGCGTTGACTTGAACGAAGGTCAACGGGTAGTGAACGCTATGCATCTTCGCCAGGAGTTTCTTGATACTCTGGCGGGCAAGTTGTGGTGTCTGAAATGGTGTTTTCTTTGGGCTATCCCTGAGAATAACCTGCCAATATGAGGCGGGTGCCACGACGGCAAGCGGTAGATCAACAAGGTTATCGATCTTCCCGACAAGGTTGGCCCACTGCGAAGGCAATGGACACCCATCGATCCCACTCCATGCCTTTCGGATTGCGACTCCGTATGCCAGGACTTCCACGATGGCCCGCAGAAGGTATTCACTCGGTTTGATCTTCAGCTCGATTGCAACCGGGATGTTCTCTTTCGTGGCGCCGAGAAGATCGAGTTCACCCCATTTACGATTCTTATTCGTTTCACGCAACATCACCTGGAAGCTCACGACCTTTCTGAAAGGGACCTCAGGACCAAGGCTATTTTTATTTCCCTTCTTCTGCCACTTTCTGAAGATCGCCTCCTCCCAGTGTTTCTCAAGAGGCGGGACGCTGGGTGTCAGTTTGTGGGGATCCTTGTGGACCAAGGCATATGGATGACCTGCTTTGCGTACCGGCGCGGCGTCGTGTGTGTTGCGGATCAGCGTGTCAAGATTATCGGTGATAAAGTCCGCGTGCTGTTCCGTGAACTTCAACTGCATCTTGTCTTTGATGATGTGGAGACTCATGGTTTTGTTGAGGACGTATTGCTGTCTTTTCATGTCGTATCTCCTTTTTCACGATCGATTGATGTCGAAATGCTCTCCGTCGGTTAACACCCTGACATTTTCGAACAGTTGCGTGAACGCCATGGGGTCTATTGTGTGGACGGGGCAAACAACGGCACCCGCGAACGCTTTGCGCAGACGTTGTAGATCCCTGACGGACGCATGTCCCGACGTGTGGCATTTGTACATGGGGATTCCCCGTCTCTTGAGCCACCCCAAGAACAGTTTTGTTTTCTCGTCCGCAAGATACCCGTCCCACATCGAATAGATCAGGCACGCTCCGTCAAGGCATCCGGATCTTTCCACATCAATCTGCATGCTCGGACGAAACAACATCACAGAGTTCTTTGCCGCTGCCGCTAAATCTTCCGGGAAGATACGGTAGCCCCGGTATTTATTGGCTACCGAGGCTTTGCGTATACGCACGATCTTTTTCCTTTGGAATTCCGGCAGGAACACCTTTATGCCATCCCAATCCGCCTGAGGTAGTTTGCTGTTTCCCGTAGCCCGGAGGATTTCCGCAGTGTACATGTCGATGATGAACTGACGCCGACATCGTTTTGCCGCCTTGAAAACGGTCACGAGTCGGTCGATGTTTTGCCCCGAGCACCAGACCAGCGGCATTCCTGTGGTGGTGCGAAAAATGCGCTCGAACTCTTTTTGGAGATCGTTTTCGGTCGGGAACCCCTTTTCGCTATTATCCCTTCCAATGGTAGTGCCCTCCATCAGGAGAACATCCACGCCAGGCGGTGGGTGGGTTACCAGACGGGTGAACAGGGAACCCTTTCGGCCATGCCCGCGCAGATCGCCTGTGTAGAAAATCCGTTTTCCGTCACCCTCGATAAGCACGGCATAGCTGTCGTAGGCCGAATGGTCCATCAGGTATGGCGTGATCTTAAAGGGGCCAAGCGGGAGAGTTTTGCCGTTTTCGAGATGGGTCACGTTCTTGAACGTACCCCCGGATGGCGTGAATATCGCGGACGCCTCCAGGATCCGCTCGGTCGCCGCGCCAATGAGGAAGGGTGTAGAAGGCGGAATCCGGAACGCCAGTCCATAGTGGTCGAGATGCGGGTGTGACAACACCACGCCCAAGAGCGAGTCATCAGGGGCCTTCAGCCCTTCCACCCGGGGCATCTCCACCGATTCAGCATCCTGGCTGTCCAGCGGCTGACCGATGTCAATAATAAGCCGCTTTCCCTGCGACTCGATCTCGATGCAGGTGCCGCCGATCTGTTTCGCGCCCCGCAGGATGCATATTTTCATGATCCAGATCCCAATTCTTCGCCCTTCAGAAAGGATTTCAAATTGACCCTGGATTTCGGGTCCATGCTGATGGGGGTGACCAATACCAGGTTATTACGGATGGCAAGGATGTCGGAATCCGGCTCAAGCGAGGTATCGTCGCATCCGTACTGGCACTCCCCCTGCTCCCGAATATAGCTCTTCCCGGGGGAAATGTGGATCAACGTTGCCTTGATGTCAGTGTGACCCATCGCCTTCATGATGGCGAATGGGTCAGCTCCCGTCATCGCCATCTGCGAACCGAAGATGTAGAGGAATTGAATTCGCAGGAAGCCTAGTCCAAGAACCTCTGAAACTCTCGAATCTGCCCACTATATTCTGTGATGGTACCGATAGGGCGAAGAACTCGCTCGGTGATTAACGGTTGGTGGGTTGAATCGGGCATGGTCAGAATTTTCTCCCGAATCTCCGGTGCCAACCGTAGCATGCCCATGACCTGAGTTACCCGGCCGCGAGTAATACCTTCCCGCCGGGCGATATCGGCCTGGTTGGCAATCTTGCCGTTCGCCAGGAGGGCCTGCCACTCGATGGCCTTGCGTAGGAGCTCGACCACCCGGGGGGTCTTGGAGTTGCCGTGTCGCGGGGAACGGTGCTCACCATCCGGTTCGCGGGTACTTAGCGCGTCAGGGCGCCGATCCGCCCCGATCATGGTCACTCACTCGCCCGTTCCTAAGGCTATGTAGATGCGGTCTTGACCAGTTCTTCCCAAACCGCCTTTTCGTATTCTACTGCCCGCTCGGACCGCGGCGTACACGACGGTCCCGACGTGACGATCTGCGCGGGGGAGGTGTCCCTCTTTACCGAAACCACTTCGATCTTCACCGCCATGGTGGCCTCGTTGCACTCGAGAGATTCCTTGAGTGCACTCCCTTTCCCGCGAATCCCGAAGACGACATCTCCTCCGAACACCACTTCGATGATGACGCGGCCGTCCCTCCGGATGTTGGTCACGGTCTGGGATGCCCTTACCATCCCCGCGACGATCGTTCTCTCGTCCGGGCAGTAGAACAAGGACATCGGGGCTGTGTTAGGCCAACCGTCTTCGTTGACGGTTCCCACCGTCGAGATGACGCGGTTGGGGTTTTCGTTGAACGTCTTCCGGAGGTCGAACACCTTTTCTTCCCCCTTGTGGGCGATCCGTACGACAAGGCTATCGGACACCGTTCTCGCCATCTCTCCTCCTTTCTCTCAACCGGTTTGTCATTTCCGCAACGTATTGTATCGTCGCCGCCTTGGCGGCCGCAAGCAGCGTCGCCTTCAGCAGCGTCGCCTTCGGCATCCGTGCGCGGATTTTCCTGCGGGAAGCCCAACATTCCGCTACGCCAGTTTACGCCATTCTTGGATTAACCACAGGACCCCTAGACCATGAGCTTATGGAACTCCCGAAGCTGATCGCGGTAATCCGTGATGGTTTCGAAGGGGCGAAGCACCCTCTCTGAAACTTGTGAACGTCGCACAGCACTGGGCATGGATAGGACGTACTGCTGGATCTCCGGCGCGAGCCTTAGCATGCCCAATACCTGTGTCACCCGGGCGCGGGTTACACCTTCCCTGCGGGCGATCTCGGCTTGGTTGGGGATCTTGCCGGATTCCAGAAGAGTTTGCCACTCGATGGCTTTGCGGAGAAGCTCGACCACCCGAGGCGTTTTTGGTTTTCGGGGGAGGGTGGGATTGCCTCTGCTTGGTAGGGAAGCGCTGACCACCCTGTCAGTCGCCACCCGGCGCGTCAGGGCGCCGATATTGCCGTTTTCAAACGCCCCCTTGGGCCCGAGGGCGATCTCAACCGTTTGTTCGCGGTAGGCGGCCACGGGGGCGCCACTGTGGGCATTCTTGGCGATATGGACGATCCGGAAGTAGACCTCCGGCTCGACCCATCCGGGGCGGGATCTAATACTGTTACATATGGGGAGCCAGCAAAGTTCCGGAGAGCGTGCCGATGCGCTCTCCGTTTTTTTCTCTTATTTGTCCCGTCACATCCTGGAAGATGCTCTTCCGGCAAGCGTACCGTGTTCCGGTCTACGCGGATTTCCCCCTGGGGCAATCGCTGTACTCGGCACCCAGGTTGACGGCCGATCGACAATGTATCGATACTCCGGAGGAAAGCCTTGCAATCAGCCGAGACATAAAGTTACAATCAGCCGACATGGAACGGTTGCCGATCTATCCCCGTTTGGCCGAATCGCGCGTCGAAGAGGCGCTCGCGGACACGCCCGTCGTTCTGATCCACGGACCGCGCCAGAGCGGCAAGACGACACTGGCTCGCATGGTCGGCGAGCCGCGGAAGTCCAGATATATCAGTTTCGACGACGATGTCGCGCTGGCTTCGGCAAAGGCCGATCCGGTGGGCTTCGTCGGAGACCTGCCGGAACGGGCTACGCTCGACGAGATCCAGCGCGCGCCGTGGCTCTTCACCACTCTCAAGATTGCTGTAGACCGCCGGCGCACCCCGGGGCGGTTCATCCTCACCGGGTCGGCCAATGTCCTGTTGGTGCCGAAGTTGGCCGATTCACTTGCCGGACGGATGGAAATCGTGCGGTTGCACCCGCTTGCGCAGTGCGAACTCGCAGGTCGCGCGCCGTACTTTCTCTCCGCACTTTTCGCCGGCACGTTCAAGACCAGGAGCTACGAGCGTCTGGGCGTGGAACTGGCCGAGCGCATCGTATCCGGCGGTTATCCGGCGGCGCTGGCGCGTCCGGTTCCCCGTCGCCGGAGGGCGTGGTACCGCGATTACATCGAAACCCTGGTCCAACGGGACGTTCGCGACTTGGCGCGTATCGGCGCACTCGATACGTTGCCCCGTCTTCTTGCGCTGGCGGCGGCACAAACGGGTCAACTTTTCAACGTAAGCGAGCTGGCAAGTCCGTTCCAGGTAAGTCGCCCCACGATCCGCGACTATGTGACGCTGCTGGAACGGGTGTTCCTGCTGGAACTGCTTCCGCCATGGCACAGCAATCGGCTGAGCCGACTGATCAAGACCCCGAAGCTCCACATGGGGGACACCGGGGTGGCGTGCGCCCTGCTCGGACTCGACGCCGCTGCGCTGGCACGGGACCGGACGACGTTCGGGCAGCTTCTTGAAACCTTTGCGGTCCAGGAGCTCCGCCGGCAGGCGGACGCGGAAGACGAGCCGGTCACCTTCCATCACTTTCGCGACAGGGACGGGGTCGAAGTGGATCTTGTATTGGAACGGGGGGCGAACGAGATTGCGGCCATTGAAGTGAAAGCCTCTGCGACGGTCACGGGGGCTGATTTCAGGGGGTTGCGCAAGCTGAAGAATGCGGTCGGCAAGCGGTTCAGGGCCGGAGTTGTGCTCTATGACGGGGAGAGCAGCGCGCGGTTTGGCGAGGGGCTCTATGCCGTGCCGATTCGCGCCCTGTGGGAGATGGAGTGAACCCCTCACCGATGTTGCTGTTTTCGAACACCTCCTTGGGCCCGAGGGCGATCTCGACCATCTGTTCGCGATAGGCCGCCACAGGAGCGCCACTGTGGACGTCCTGGGCGAGATGGACGATCCGGAACCAGACCTCTTCCGTCACCAGGTTTGCGTAGCGGAATCGATGGTAACGGCCAGCGTGCCTCGGAGCCAGCTGAATTTGGCTTTCATGAAATCGAAATCAGCCCCGGAGGTTACAAAGGTCGCCTTTCCCTTGATCAAAAACCCGGCACCTGCTCCGTGCAAGCCCTTGACCTTGCTGCTTCCCAGCGTAATCAGCACATTGGGGTTGTGGGCGACGTTAGCCTCGGTCTTATGCATGTAACCTGCGGGAATCAAAAATCTTTCGTCGGGTGATATTCTGATGTAGCTATTCCAGGTGTTGACCATGTGCGGCCCATCCTTTCCCAATGTCGCAATGGCAACAACCCCATCCTGTTTCATGATTTCCAGCAGTTTTTCCGGGATCGACATGGTTTCTCCTCCGTGCGTCTGGTAGTTCAGGCTATCATGTTCCGCTCCCTCTTCAATTGTTCTTGCAAGGTATCCCGGGAAGTGGTTCCTTGATGGAAGTGTCTTTACCGATCAGGCAAGGAGGAACATTCATGCGCAGGATCACCCTGGTGGGAGCGCTGTTGCTGTTCTTGGTGGGGATCGCATCGGGAGGCTGGCTCGACGATGCGGTGAAAAACGTCGGCCAGGGACTCGGCAAGCGGGCGGTCGGCGATACCGGGTCCGGTGCATACGATGGGGCGAAAGGAACCGCCAAGGATGCGGTAAAAGGTTCCGGGAGCACGCCGGAATCGAAACGATCGACGGCCAAGGGGGCCACGACGGACAGCGGCACCGGCTCCGGCGACGGATCGATCGAGCAGGCGGAGGCGGTCTACTCGAAGTACGACTTCATCCCCGGCGACAAGGTGATCTTCTTCGATGACTTCAGCGACACCGACGTGGGGGAATTTCCCCGGAAGTGGAGCCTGAACGGGCCGGCCGCCAAGGGGTCCAACGCCATCGAGGTGACGGAGTATGCGGGGAAGCGGTTCCTTCGAAGCTCCCCCTCCGGGAAGGGTCAAAGACAGAGCCCGTCTACGCAGTACATTCGTCTGAACCTGAAGGGCGACCTGCCGGAGAAGTTCACGGTCGAGTTCGACGCCCACTTCTCGGAGTCGTCAAGCCATTATCCGAGCTTGTACGCCGTCTTTCTGCTGAAGGAGGGAGCCGGTCGCCCGGGGTGGTCGTATCCCGGCGCGGTCTGGCTTTCCGGCAGGAGGAACACTTCAATGAATACGGAGACCCACCTGGCAAAGGTCGACAACAAGGTCCACCATCTGGCGGTCAGCGTCAACGGGACCTTCGTCAAGGCGTATGTCGACAATCAACGGGTGGTCAACGACCCGGACGGCGTCCAACGCCCCATCAAATACATCGGGATCCACCTCGAATCCAGCGGGAATCTGGTGAACGACAAGGTCATGTTCACCAACTTCCGGCTTGCCGAAGGGGGAAAGGGCATCCAGTCCGCCCTCGATACCGACGGAAAGATCGTGACGCACGGCATCCTGTTCGACACGGGGAAGGAGATCATCAAGGCGGAATCGCTGCCCACCCTGAAATCGATCCTCGCCATCCTCAACGACAACCCGGACCTGAAGTTCTCGATCGAAGGCCACACCGACAACCAGGGGAGCATGGGGATCAACCAGCCGCTGTCCGAAAAACGGGCCGAGGCCGTCAAAGCATGGTTTTCCGGGAAAGGGATCGATTCGGCGCGCCTCAAGACCAAAGGGTTCGGAGACTCCATGCCGATCGACACGAACGGCACCCCGGAAGGCCGGGCCAACAACCGCAGGGTCGAGTTCGTGAAGTTCTGACGTTCCGATGATCCAATACGATTTCAGCTGACCCTCCCGGAGGAAACCTTGGCGCATCCCGGTTCCGGATTCTGGGTTGGAAGCAGGTATATGTTGTTGCTGGCCGCGTTGTTGGCGTTGTCCGGCTGCTCCGGGAAGCAGCCCGCCGGCTTCCAGGGATATGCCGAGGGAGATTTCGTCCACGTGGCGTCCTCCCTGGCGGGACGTCTGGACCGTCTGCTGGTGACCAGGGGACAGCAGGTGCCGGCCGGTGCGCCGCTGTTCGCCCTCGAATCGGAAAACGAAGCCGCCGCGTACCGCCAGGCGCGGCAACAACTTTCCGCCGCGGAAGCCCAGCTCGAGGATCTTCGCACGGGGAAGCGTCCGCAGGAGCTTGACGTGATCCGGGCGCAGCTTGCGCAGGCGGTCGCCGAGGAGAAAAGATCCGCCGCCGACCGGGTCCGCGATGAAGCCCTGTTCAAGGCGGATGTGATTCCCAGGGCCCGGATCGACGAGACGCGCGCCCGGGCCGCATCGGACGCGGCGCGGGTGCGGGAGTTGAAGAGCCAGCTCGATGTCGCCAGCCTGTCGGCCCGGGACGAACAGATCAAGGCCCAGGCCGCCAACGTGGCGGCGGCCCGCGCCGTCCTGGAACAGGCCGAGTGGAAGCTGCATCAGAAGGCGGTCGCCGCCCCGGGCGCGGCGCTGGTATTCGATGTCCTGTACCGGGAAGGCGAATGGGTGCAGGCGGGAGGTCCGGTGGTGCGCCTCCTGCCGCCGGAAAACATCAAGGTGCGTTTCTTCGTGCAGGAAACCGTCGTCGGCGCGCTGTCCGTCGGCAAGGACGTCGTCCTCCGATGCGACGGCTGCCCGGCGGAGATTCCGGCGAAGGTTACCTTCATATCGACGGCATCGGAATACACCCCCCCCATCATCTACAGCAACGAGACCCGGTCCAAGCTGGTGTTCATGATCGAGGCCCGTCCTCCGGCTTCGATGGCCACCGGTCTTCACCCCGGGCAGCCCGTCGAGGTAAGGATGCGTTGAGCGACGGATACGCCATCGACGTCAGCGGGCTGAACAAGCACTTCGGCGACAAGCATGTGGTGAAGGACGTTTCCCTGCGGGTGCGGAGGGGAGAAATTCTCGGGTTCCTCGGCCCGAACGGGAGCGGGAAAACGACCACCATCCGCATGATGTGCGGCCTGCTCAAACCCGACTCGGGCAGCGGGACCTGCCTTGGCTTCGACATCCGGCGCGACAGCGGGCAGATCAAGCGCCGTGTCGGCTATATGACCCAGAAGTTCTCCTACTGGGACGACCTGACCATCCGCGAGAATCTGGACTTCGTGGCCCGCATGTACGATATGCCCGATCGTTCCGGGGCGGTCGGCCGGACCCTTACGGGGCTTGGCCTGACGGATAGGGCGAACCAGCTGACCGGTACGCTTTCCGGCGGCTGGAAACAGCGGCTGGCCCTGGCCGCCTGCCTGCTGCACGACCCGGAGCTGCTTCTGCTGGACGAGCCGACGGCGGGAGTCGACCCGGGTGCGCGTCGCGATTTCTGGGAAGAACTCCAGCGGCTTTCCGCCGCCGGGATTTCCGTTCTGGTGAGCACCCATTACATGGACGAGGCGGAGCGGTGCCATAAGCTCGCGTATCTCTCCGAGGGGAGATTGCTGGCGCAAGGCACGTCGCAGGAGGTGATCGCGACCCAGGGGCTGATCACGTGGGCGATCCACGGCGGGAACCTCTCGAACCTGTCCGAGACGCTGCAAAGGCTGCCCGGGGTGGAACAGACCGTCCTCTTCGGCGCGATGCTCCACGTGAGCGGGAGGGACGGGGAGCTGCTGGAACGGACGCTCCGGGCGACGGCTTCCGGCACCGGCTTCCGCATGGAGAAGGTGGATACGGGCCTCGAAGACGTTTTCATCTACAAGATGAAACAGTCGGCCAAGGAATCCGGTCCCGGGGCATGAGTCCCCTGAACGGGTTCTCCCTCTCGCGGTGGTGGAGCATCGTCCTCAAGGAATTTCTGCAGCTCCGGCGGGACCGCCTCACCTTCGCCATGATCGTGGGCATCCCACTCGTGCAGCTGACGCTGTTCGGATACGCCATCAACACCGACCCGAGGCACATGCCCACGGCGGTCATCAGCGCGGACCACAGCGAAATGACCCGCACGATGATCGCCTCGATGAAAACATCGGGGTACTTCGACATCGTCGCGGAGTTGCCGGACGAGGAGGCGGGCCGGGCGGCGCTTGCGCGCGGCGAGGTACAGTTCATCCTGAACATCCCCGCCGGGTTCACCCGCGGCGTGCTGCGCGGCGAACGCCCCGCCCTGCTGGTCGAGGCGGACGCCACGGACCCGATGGCGACCGGGATGGCGCTGGCCTCGATCGACCGGCTCGCCGCGGTCGTAGCGGCGAAGGACCTGACCGGTCCCCTCGCGTTCCTTGCGGCCGGCCAGGCGCCGTTCGATGTACGCGTTCATCGCCTGTACAACCCCGAAGGGATCACCCAATACAACATCATTCCCGGCCTCATGGGCGTCATTCTCACCATGACGATGGTCCTGATGACCGGCCTGGCGATCACAAAGGAGCTCGAGCGCGGCACGATGGAGAATCTGCTTGCCATGCCGGTGCGGCCGTTCGAGGTCATGACCGGGAAGATCGTCCCCTACATCGCGATCGGACTGATCCAGGCGACGATCATCGTCCTGGCCGCCCGCATTGCCTTCCGGATTCCCTTCGCGGGGAGCGTCGTGATGCTGTACGTGGCCGTCCTCCTTTTCGTGGCCGCCAACCTGACGGTGGGGATCACCCTGTCCTCCCTGGCGAAGAACCAGCTGCAGGCGATGCAGATGACCTTTTTCTACTTCCTCCCGAACATCCTGCTTTCCGGTTTCATGTTCCCGTTCCAGGGGATGCCTTCCTGGGCGCGGTTCATCGGCAACCTGCTGCCACTGACCTATTTCAACCGGTTGACCCGCGGCATCTTCCTGAAGGGGAACGGCTGGTGGGATCTCTGGCCGAACCTGTGGCCCCTGATGGTTTTCACCGTCGTCGTCATGACGGTCGCGGTGAAGTTCTATCGCCGGACCCTGGATTGAGGGGTAAGCCGGGAAGCAGGACGCTCACCGCCTGGGGCGGCGCTTCAGGACCTCCAGCGGGTAAAAGGTCCCCCTCCACCGGACCCCTCCCTGGCGGAGGGTGACGACCGCCGAGCGCCAGACGGCGAAGAGGTAGAGGAAGGCGGCGCACGGGAGGACGGGGGCGAGGAGCCACCCGTTCCTATGGAAGGACGCGAAGTACCCGAAGACCCCGTGCATCAGAAGCACGGAAAGGGCGTACCCGGAGACGCGGGCGTCGCGGAAGGAGAGCACCCCGAGCCAGGGGACCGCGTAAAACAGGAAAACGAAGGCCGTTATTAGGAGCAGGAAGGGGAGCGAATAGTCGAGCGCGGCGAACCCGTTCTTCTCGAGCCCCCGGATGAATCCCCCCACGCCCTCCTGCCAGCGAAGGCGCAGGTGGTCGGAGGCGATGAGGGCATCCTGACGGAATCCTGCCTGCTTCACCCTCTTTCCGAGCATCAGGTCGTCGGCGACATCGAGGCGAAGGGTTTCGTGGCCGCCGATCGCCTCGTAGGCCGTCCGCCGGAGCAGGTTGAAGGCCCCGATGCCGACGTAGACGTTCCTGGACGCCGAACCGGCGGCCCAGGCCCTCACCCCCACGATGAAGAGCATCGCGAAGTAGCTCTTCGCGGCGTCCTCCCAGTATCCGCCGGGGACGAGGCCGGGCAGGAGCGCCAGGTGGTCGATCCTCCGTGCGAGAAGGTGGCGAACCGCGAGACGGAGGGTGTCCGGGGCGAAGACGACGTCGCCGTCGGTGAAGAGAAGCAGCTCACCTTCGGCCAGCCGCGCACCCGCCTGCATCGCGTGGCACTTCCCCAGCCATCCCTCGGGCAGCTCCGCGATGTGGAGGGCCCGCACCCGGGGGTCCCCGGCCGCAACGCGGTCGATGATGCCACCGGTTCCGTCCGCGGACCGGTCGTCCACGGCGATCACCTCGAGAGCCGGATAGTCGAGGCCCGCCAGCGACCTCAGCGCCTTCTCGACCCGCTCCGCTTCGTTCCTCGCGGGAACCACAACCGACACCATCGGCCACAACCGTGGATCCGGCGCATCACCGGCGCGGTCCGCGAGCCTGCTGCCGCGGAGAAAGCGGACCGTGAGGATCGTGGAACCCGCCCAGAGGATGGCGACGATCCATCCGACCGCCAAAAGAAGCCACCAGGCCATTTTCACCCCCCTCATAAGGTAGTGGCCTGCGCACGGTCTGTCAAAGCGGTACGGGCACGGCGCCTTCGATCCGACCTTCGAATGTCCGGGATTCGATTGCGGTGATCCGTGATGCCGATTGGCGGGGCAGGGTCCGTTTCAAGCGGGGGGGGCGCCGCCGCGGGCCGCGGCGGCGCCCCCCCCGATCCGCGCTACTCTCCGTCCGTCAGCAGGTGCGTCTTCGCCAACTCCACCCATTCGACGCCGCCCAGGACCCGTGCGATCCCCTCCAGCGGAAGACCGCCGTCCTGGAGGACCGGGCCGATGTTTTCGCCGTGGAGCGGATGGAGATTGTCGAGGGCGTTTTCCATCCAGGCCCTGGCCAGCTTCCCCGAAAGGAGGTTCCGGGTATTCGACGCGACCTTGGACGATTTCACCTTCAACAGCCACCCCTTGCCGTACGGATCCTGGCGGAGGATCTCGGGGGACCGGAGAACTTCGTGGTTCACCTCGACAACCTCGCCGGCGACCGGGGAGAGCATCGGGATGCGGTCGGAATCGACCACGAGGCTCCACCCCTTTTCCCCCTGAACCAACCGGGAACCCACGGGGGGCAGCTCGACGGAATCCACCTTCCCGACGAGCTTCCCGGCGAAGTCGTCCAGCCCGACCACGCCGATGGAGCCCGGCTCCGGCCGGAGCCAGCCGTGCCCCTGGTGGTAGAAGAGCCCCTCGGGGATCCGGAACCGGGTTCCGCTCTCCGGCGCGATCCTCGAGGCCGCCCGCCCCTCGCGCGGCTGGTACATGTAGCGGCAGAAGAGCACGAAGGCCGCGAGGAACGAGATGACGATGAGATACTCGATCCCCTTCGTGGCGTAGATGTCTATGAAGCGGATGCCTTCCATGTGACTACCTCCATGTCTTCCGCGGTTTTTTCCTCCACCACCTGATGCGCCTCGCCGAACACGGGCATCCGGTTGATCACCCACCGGAATACCCAGAGCTCCATGCTGATGATCGCCAGCGTCACCCAGATCTCCATGAAGGAGGGGTAGTACCGGACGGCCTCATACCATTTGAACGCGATGACGGAGACGTTGAGCCGGTTCAGGATCACCCCCGCCGCCGTGAGGAACGCGGTGAACTGAACGAGCTTCGCGCTGCGCTGCCGGATCGCCTGGAGGAAGAGGGCGGTCGGAAGAAGGACGAACCCGACGATCTCGAACAGGTACCAGTATCCCATCGGGGTGTCGAGGTAGACCCACTGCTTGTAATGCACGAAATCGACGAGCTTGAGGAAGATGTAGGCGAAGAGCGCGCCGACGGCTCCCTTTCCCAACCCGAGGAGGATGCTGTCGTGGGCCGCGTGGAGCTTGTGCCCGATCCGGTCCTTGAAGGCCTTCTGCGTGAAGAAGCTCTCGATCATGACCATGGAGAGCCCCGCGAAGACGCTCGACACGAAGAACATCACCGGGATGTTCCCCGAGTACCACAACGGGTGGATCTTCGTCGGGGCCAGGAGGAAGAGCGCTCCGAGGCCCGACTGGTGGAGCGTCGACAGGGTGATCCCGAAGATGACGGCGCCGGTCGACAGCCCTTCGAGGATCCTGCGCGCCCTCGGCCAGTTCAGCCACTCCGCGACGACCGGGGAGAACTCCAGGAACTCGCAGATCATGTACAGTAGGAAGTGCCAGGCCACCAGGAAGAGCACCGAGCTCAACCCGAAGGAGTTCCCGATGATGGGGTTGATCACGTTCCAGGGGCGCCCCAGGTCCAGCAGGAGCGCGCCGGCGTAGAACACGTAGGCGAGGAAACCGTTCAGGACGGTCACGCGGATGATCGGCTCGTACTTCTTGACCTTCAGGATGTGCACGACGAAACAGAGGACGTAGGCGCCGCCGGCGAACGCGACGCCGGTGACCACGTCGAAGCCGATCCAGATCCCCCACGGATAGTTCTGGGAGAGGTTGGACACGGCGCCCAGCCCGTAGGCGAACCGGATGGCGATCATCACGAGGCCGGACAGGATGATCACCCCGGTGATGACGTTGAACGGCGTCAGCATCTTCCCCTTCGGTTTCAATTCGCTCAGGACGAACCGGAAGGTTTCCCGGGCCACCTGACGGAAGGTCATGGTGCCTTCGGCGCTCGCGGTCGCCGCGTCAGTCCTGTTCGTCATGGGATGCCTCCTTGGTTTCGCTGACCTTGGTATCCTTTATGAGATAGTTCAGCCCGATGAGCAGAGACGGCCACAGCACGAACACCAGGGGCACCCCGTACAGGAAGCCGGAGGTGAGTTCGGGATAAGGGGTCGTCGGCAGGTTGGTCTTCAGGCCGAGCTTCTCCTCCGGTTGGCTCATCAGGAAGAGCCAGCCGGTCCCGCCGACCTCGTGCTCCCCGTAGATCTTGTGGACGTACTTGTCCGGCTCCGTATAGATCCGGGTCCGGGCGATCTCCAGCAGGTCCCGCTTCTTCCCGAAGAGGGTGGCGCCGGTCGGGCACACCTCGGAACAGGCGGGCGGCTCACCCTTCTTCTGGCGTTCGTTGCAGAAGATGCACTTCCACACGTAGGGGGTGGGGCTGTCGTACTCGAACCTGGGGATGTCGAAGGGGCAGGCGATCATGCAGTAGCGGCACCCCATGCAGCGGTCCTTGTGGTAGATGACCGCGGCTTCCTTGGTCTTCTCCATCGCCCTGCACAGGCACGCGGAGGCGCACGCCGGCTGGTTGCAGTGCATGCACTCCTTCCGGACGAAGATCGGTTCCTCCGGCTTCTTCTCGTTCGGGAACCGGTTCACGACCGTGAAGGCGCCGGTGGTCGTGTCACGCGTCTCCTCGAACACGCCCTCGCTGGAGAAGGAGACCTTCGGCTTGGGGAGCTTGTTCGCCTCGTTGCACGCTTCCTCGCATGCGCGGCAGCCGATGCACTTCGTCGTGTCGATGAGCATCCCGTCGAACTCGACACCCCCCGCCGAGGTCTGCGGGACCTGCGCTGCTCGGGCCGCCGCCGCGCCCCCCCCGAGCAGGACACCGCCGGCCGCCCCGGCGGCCTTCAGGAAGTTCCGTCTGCTGATGGTCATCTCTCGTACCTCCCGTGGAGTAAAGCGTCAGCGGAAATATTTCCGGATCGCGATCTGGAGGATCTCTCCGTCCATCGTCTCCATGATCCCCTCGACATGAATCCCCCCGTCCTGCAAGGTGGCCCCCACTTCCACGGGCACCGCCCGGTGCAGGGAGAGAAACTCGCTGAAACTCCTGGCTTCCCTTTCCAGCCACGCCGCGGCTTCCGCGCCGATCCGGAGCTTCTTCAGGTCCCGGGAGAGGCTGGACGGCCGGAGCATGAACGCCCACCCCTTCCCGTAGGGCTCCTTCCTCGCCTCCGCCGGGTCGACGTTGATCCGCTCGTTCACCGCGCAGACGACGCCGTCGACGGGGGATACGAACTCGATCCGTTTGCCCGACTGGAGGACGGCGAACGCCGGCTCGCCCTGGCGAAGCGTCGCCCCGTCCGGGGGAAGCTCGAACCGGTCCACTCTCCCGAGGACTCCCTGGGCGAAACCGTCCAGTCCAACCTGAACGGCGCCCGAGGGATCGAGCTTCGCCCACGTGTGCCCGCTGTGAACGAACAGGCCGCCGGGCAGTTCCTGCGTCGTCAGGGAAGGGAGCACCGCCGCCGGCTCCCCGACGGCGTAGGCTTCCGCGGCCGCCTTTTCCCTACGCCGGAGGGCCAGGTTCACCCCGATGCAACAGAGAATCGTAAGTACGACGAGAAGGACTACCATGGCGCACCTCCTGCGATTACCCTAGAAATTGACTGACGATCTTTCCCCATTGCGCATCGCTCAACCGGCTGCTGATATCCGTGAGCGCCTCCCCCCCGTCCGTCGCCGTCATCCCCAGGTCGGAAGAGAAGACCCTCTGCAGTCGTTCGACCTCGCTCTCGAACCATTTCCGGGCGACGGTCTCGTGATACAAACCCTTCACCTCGTCCCCTTTGAGCCGCATGGAGAAGATCCACCCTTCGGAGTACGGATCGTCGTTGATGATGGAAGGATCCGCGGCCACCTTCGGGTTGACGGTCTTGATGACCCCGTTGGCGGGCGACACCAGGCGGGCGGTCCGCTGGCCGGAGTGGAGAAGGAAGCAGACGCTGTTCTCTTTCACCGCCACGCCGCCGGCCGGCACCGACGCGCGGTCGATCTTCCCGATCAGGCGGGCCGAAAAATCGTCGATCCCCACCCGGGCCTCGCCTTCCTCTCCGTCGTGCGGGGCGACCCACAGGTGCTTTGGGTGGTAGTAGTAGTCCGACTTGAGATGAAATCCGCGGACGTTCTCCATCCCCCTGCCGGCGCCGCTGACTTCGCTGTACAGGGAACACTCCTCATAGTGACAGGTGTTGCAGAGGCCTTCCGAGGAGGACATCCGGTCCACCGGGATCATCTTCGACGGGTATGCCTTGCAGAACGTCACGGTTTTCGTTTCCAGAAAAGGGCACCTCGTCTCTTTCATCTCTGCACCCCTTTTCCTTTCGGTGGTCCGTTTCACCCGCTTGCCTCCCGGGACCTTCTCATGCGTTCCCTGCCCGCGGCTTCATCGCCGCGACAACCGCCAGAACGATGTACGCGATTCCGATCACCATGTACCCCATCGTTCCCACCTCCTTCCGCGGGTACCACATCCCGCGCACCTCACTACCGCAACGGTCGTGCCAGCGCCGGCTTCCGGCACGCATGGTCCCGTAACTACATGGTAATAAAGGATATAACAGGCCGAAGACCCGTCAGGAGGTGGAAGGGCCGGAATGCCCGGAATTGCAGAGATTCTTTACACTTTCCGGCGGGGAAAGATTACATGTTGAATTTCTTGCGGATTATCGTGTTGTGGAATTCAACAGTCCATCGAGTATTTCATCACCTCTTCGCCGTCGCCTTTTCCTTCAAGGTAAACGGTTCCGGTTCAGAAAGGGATTGGGAAACGTTTCTGGATATCGGAGCGCAGGTATTTCCTCACGGCGTGGGAAGAGACGATTTCGCCATGAACGGCGAAAGACTCCTGGTTCCGTTCGATCCGGTCGGGTTCATAGAGGTAATTGACCATGAACCCGGCGGCTTGGCGCAACCCTTTGGGGGTGAGATCGCTGAGCCAATGAATTCTCTCCAGACGTGCGCCGTTGCCCAGATGGAAGCGCGCGACCGGGTCGATCGGTTTTCCCGATTCCGTCCGTACCGCCATCAGGTAGGCGGCGACGAAGGAAAGAAGCCTGGGTTTCAGCAGGCTTGCCGAGGTCGCATCCAGGTGCCAATCCGGCTTGTCGAGCAGGGCGAGCACGTCCTTGTCTCCACCCGCGATATAGTTCGAGGCCCCCTTGCCCCGTTCCTGCGTCAGCCAGCGCAGGAAGCCGGGGACCGGAGACAGGGTGATGAAGGTCTTCAGGGACGGGATCTCCCGTTTCAGGTCCTCCACCACCTGCTTGATGAGGAAGTCGCCCAGGGAAATCCCCTTTAACCCCACCTGGCAGTTGGAGATGGAATAGAAAACGGCGTAGGTCGCTTTGCCGGGGGGGATCGAATTTTTGTTGTCCGCCAGCAAGGGGACGATCGCCACGGGAAGATCCGTCGTCAAGGCGACCTGGAGAAAGATCAGCGGTTCGTCCTGCATCGCCGGGTGGAAGAAGGCGAAACAGCGCCGGTCCGTCGGTTCCAGCCGCCTGCGAAGATCGTCCCAGGTGGCAATCTCGTGGACCGCTTCGTATCGGATGATCTTTTCCAGGATGTTGGCCGGCGTGGTCCAGTCGATACGCCGCAGAACCAGGAATCCGCGGTTGAACCATGATGCGAACAGGTGCTTGAAATCCGCATCGACGGATGCCAGTTCCGGATGGGCGGGCAGGTTGCCCAGGACATCCTCGCGCATCTGCAGGAGCCCCCTCGTTCCGCCGGGAGAAAAGTTGATCCGCCGAAAGAGCACTTCGCGCCGCGACTCGGCGGCTTCGTGCATTTCCCGGGCGGCCTGGGCCATCGGCTGATCCTTGAACTTCGTGAGGGCTCTTTCCAGGCGCTCCGGATCCGGGCCGAATTGCCGATCGAGAAGCGCAAGGAAGGAAAGTCTGTTCTCTTCCGTCAAGCCGTCGTATGCCGCCAGAAACTTCCTGGCGACGGCCACGTCGGAGGCCTCCCCCTGTCCGGAAAGGAGCGCCTCGGCAAGCAGCAGAATCTCCTGCCCCCCCGGCCTGGGCGGAAGAAAGCGATTCCGGAGGTCGCCGACGGTTTTCGAGAACGCTTGAAACAGGTCCGACGGTCCCATATCGTCATTATAGAGGGAAAAAATTTCCGGTGGGGCCTTGTCCCGGATGCCTCGTACCGCCCTTGTCCGGATTTCTCACGGAGAAGATAGAAAGAAGCCGTCTTCTGTGCTACTTTGTCAGAACCCTTTAGAGACGGCGTTTTGCTGCAGCGGACATGAAAGGCGGGGATCCTTGTCAGGCCCGCAACTAATAAGGAGGGGACGATATGAAAACAAGTATAACGAGGTTTGCGATACCGTTGATCCTGGCCGGGATGTTTTTCATCCCGTCTTCGACTCCGGCCCACGCGCAAGATGCGCGAGTCATCAAGATCTCCCATCAGTTCCCCGGCGGCACGGCGGATGAGGGGGATTTCCGGGATCGCCTGGCCCGGAAGTTCGCACAGGAAGTGGAGAAACGCACGAATGGCGCGTTGAAGTTCGAGATCTACCCCGCCGGATCCCTGGTGAAATCGAGGCTGCAATTCGATGCGATGTCGAAAGGCGCGCTCGACATGTCCGTTTTCCCGCTGGCGTACCAGGGCGGGAAGCTGCCGATCGCCAATATCACGCTCATGCCGGCGCTCGTCACGAGCTATGAGCAGGGGTTGCGGTGGAAGACGGCTCCCATCGGGCAGGAGCTGTCGAAGGCGCTCGAAGAAAAGGGCGTCAAGATCATCACGTGGGTATGGCAGGCCGGGGGCAACGTCTCCCGGGACAAACCGATTCTCAATCCGGAAGATGCAAAAGGCCTGAAGTTGCGAGGCGCCGGGAAGTCGATCGAGATCATGCTCAAGGCGGCCGGTGGTGCGATCGTCAGCATCCCGTCGGACGAAGCCTACAGCGCCCTGCAGTCCGGGGTTGCCGACGGGCTCTGGACGTCCAGCGCTTCTCTCGTGAGCTTCCGGCTCTACGAGGTGGCAAAGCACGTGACCACGGCCCGGAACAAGACCTTCTGGTACATGTTCGAGCCGCTCCTGATGGCGAAGTCCACCTACGACAGCCTGACGCCGGAACAGCAGAAGATCGTCACGGAGGTGGGGGCTTCCCTGGATTCGTTCGCGGTGAAATCCGCCAAGGAGGACGACCAGCGGGTGGCGGACGTGTACACCAAGGCCGGCGTTGCCGTTCACGACATGGACGAGGCGATGTTCGCGAAGTGGCGCAAGATTGCCGAAATTAGCGCGTGGAAGGATTTCGCCGACAAGGTCAAGGACGGGAAGCGTCTGATCGACATGGCGACATCGGTCAAGTAGCTTTCGGCTCGACCGACATGGGAGAAGGGTGGCGGGCATTTCAGCTCGTGGTGCGGCGGATCAACCTCGTCACGGGCTATGCGAGTGCGATCATGATCGTGTTTTCAACGATCGCGATCTCGTTCGAGGTCGTTTCGCGATATTTCTTCCTGGCCCCCCATGACTGGAACCTCGAGCTGAACACCTTCCTGCTGATCGCTTCGACCTTCATGGCCGCGGCATCCACGCAGGCGGCGCGCGGTCACGTCGGAATCGAAGTGTTGGACAGCATCCTGTCCACGCGGGCGAACTGGTGGCGGCGCTTCCTCGCCGACCTCCTGTCGGCCGGGTTCTGCGGCTTCATCGCCATCCATGCCTGGCGTTATTTCTCCGAGGCCTGGGAGGGAGGTTGGGTGACCGACTCCGTCTGGGCGCCCAGGCTCTGGATCCCCTACTTCTTCATGTCGCTGGGAATGACCACGCTGACCTTCCAGTTCCTCGTTCAGATCCTTGACGAGCGGATCCTCCCCCTCGTTCGAAAGGAATAGCATGGACGTTTTCTCCATCGGAGTTCTCTATATCGGTTCCGCGTTTCTGCTGCTTCTCAGCGGCATTCCGATCGCGTTTGCCCTCGGGGGAGTCGCCGTCACGTTCATGCTGCTCCTCATGCCCCCTGCCAATGTCCAGATCATCGCGGAGACGATTTTCAGCGAATTGAACAACTTCACGCTGCTGGCGATTCCCTTGTTCATCCTCATGGGCTCCGTGATCGGGAAGACGCGCGCGTCCGCAGACCTGTACGAGTCGATGCACCGCTGGTTTTTCAGGCTGCCGGGTGGCCTCGGCGTCGCCAACATAGCGGGCTGTTCCGTCTTTGCCGCCATGTGCGGCTCCAGTCCGGCCACCTGTGCGGCGATCGGCGGCATGGGCATCCCCGAGATGCGCAAGCGCGGGTATTCCCCGGGACTGGCATCCGGCTTGATCGCCGCCGGGGGCACGCTCGGGATCCTAATTCCTCCCAGCGTAACCCTGATCATTTACGGCATCATCGTGGAACAGTCCATCGGAAAGCTGTTTCTTGCGGGGGTCGTCCCCGGCTTCCTTCTTGCGTTCCTTTTCGCGATCTGGGTGGTGCTCGCGTACATGCGGGAAAAGCGGCGCGCGTTTGCGGGCCTCGGCGGCGAAAAGGCGAAGGAACTGCTCCAGGTCGAAACCTATTCCTGGCGCGAGCGCCTTGAAACTCTCCCGCGGCTGATCCCGTTCCTCGCCTTGATCGTGCTGGTGATGGTGGCCCTGTACGGCGGCTTTGCGACCCCGTCGGAAGTGGCGGCGGTCGGCGCCTTCGGGGCGATGGCGCTCGTCGCGATCATCTACCGGACATACGAGTGGAAGCATATCCGGGAGATCCTCGCGGGTACCGCCCGGGAATCGTGCATGATCATGATGATCATCGCCATGGCCTTCCTGTTCACCTATGTGATGAGCTACCTTCACATCTCCCAAAGCGCGACGGAGTGGCTTGTCGGATTGCACATGTCGAAGTGGGCCTACCTGTTCTGGGTGAACGTTCTGCTGCTGGTGCTGGGATGTTTCCTGCCGCCGGTGGCGATCATCCTGATGGTGACGCCGGTGGTCATGCCGGGAATTCTTGCCCATGGGTTCGACCCGATCTGGTTCGGCATCGTGATGACGATCAACATGGAAATGGGGCTGATCACCCCTCCCGTCGGCTTGAACCTGTTCGTCATCAACGGGATCGCACCGGACATCACGTTCCGGGAAATCATGTGGGGGGTATTGCCGTTCATCGTCATCATGTCGTTCTACATCGTGCTGCTCGCGATGCTCCCGGAAATCGCGATGTGGCTTCCCGACCGCCTGCTCGGAGCATGACTCCCGGGTTTTTCATCACACCTTCGGCGGTACCCCTTCCTTCTTCAGGCCGAACTTCTTGATCTTGTTGTAGAGGGTGACGCGGTCGATCCCGAGCGCGTGGGCGGACCGCACGATGTTCCACTGGTTCTCCTTCAGGACCACCAGGATGTGCGCCTTCTCGATCTCCTCGAGCGATTTCGCCCGGTGGTTCGCGTCGGAAGGGGTCGACGGGAGGCTGATGTCGGACTCGGTGACGATGTTCCCCTTCGCCACGACCACGGCCCTCTCGATGACGTTCCGGAGCTCCCGAGCGTTCCCCGGCCAATCGTTGCCCATCAGCATTCTCACGGCTCCTTCGCTGATCCCGCGGATCTGCTTCCCCATCTCGATGTTGAATTTCTCTATGAAGTGGTCGACCAGGAGCGGGATATCCTCCCTCCTCTCCCGCAGCGGCGGTATGTGGATGGAGATGACGTTCAGGCGATAGTAGAGGTCGGCGCGGAAGCGCTCCTCCGCGATGGCCGCCGCAAGGTCCCGGTTCGTTGCGGCGAGGATCCGCGAGTTGATCGGGATCAGTTCCGACCCCCCGACCCGCCGGAATTCCCGTTGCTCCAGGACGCGGAGAAGGTCCATCTGCAGCTTCAGGCTGATGTCCCCGATCTCGTCCAGGAAGAGGGTCCCGTCCTGGGCGAGCTCGAGCTTCCCCCGGTTGAGGACGGTGGCGCCGGTGAAGGCCCCTTTTTCGTGCCCGAAGAGCTCGCTCTCGAGCAGGGATTCCGTGAGGGAGGCGCAGGAAACCGAGATGAACGGTGCGTCCATCCTGGGGCTTTCGTCGTGGATCGCCCGCGCGAGAAGCTCCTTTCCGGTACCGCTTTCGCCCTGGATGAGTACCGTCGAGCTGCTCTTCGCGACGGTCCGCGCCAGGTCGAAGATCTCCAGCATCTTCTCGTTCTTGCTGATCATGTCCCTCAGCTTGTACTGCTTCTTGAGCTCCTTCCGCAGAAACAGGTTCTCCTGGACGAGCTTGTGATGGTCCACGATCTTCCGGATCGTCAGGGAGATGTCGTCGGGGTTGAACGGCTTGACGAAATAGTCGTAGGCTCCCTTCTTCATCGCCTTCACGGCGGTGTCGACCGTCGCGTACGCCGTCATGATGATGACGAGCATCTCGGGCGACGTCTTGTGGACCTCGTCCATCAGCTGGATTCCGTCCATCCCGGGCATCTTCAGATCCACAAGCATCAGGTCCCAGTTCCTCTCGGGGAGCCGCTCGAGCGCCTTCCTGCCGCTCTCCACGGCCTCCACGTGGTACCCGTCCTCCTCGAGCCAGCCGGTCAGCGAAGCCCGGACGATTTCCTCGTCGTCCACCACCATGATGTTGACCTTCTTCTCCATCGTCACCCCCGCCTTTCTGTCGTGGTGCCGGACCCCACGACCGTCTGGCAACCGTCGCAGAAGTCCCGCCCCCTGGTGTCCACGTCCACCACGGTGTTCGAAAGGTACATAACGCAATCCCTTGACGGGCAATGAACGAGGCCGAACGTATGCCCCAGCTCGTGGAGGCATTCCTTGCGAAGCCTCTCCAGCAGCAGCGGCCGGTCCGGCGTCAGCCCGTAATGCTCCTGCCGCAGGCGGGCGAGGGATACGACGGCGGCCGTCCCGCCCACCTGGGCCTCCCCGAACACGTACGTCAGGATCGGGATGCACAGATCCTTGTCCGTCACCCCCAGGAGCTTGAGCGTGTTGGGAGGGACCTCCCCGAGCATCTCCTTTAGAATTCTCGTCGAATAGTACTGGTTCCGGCGGGCCTCGAAGCTTTCGGGGGGAACGGGGATCGACGGCAGGATCCGGACGGTCGCCATGAGACAGTTCCCCACCTCTTTCCTCAGCCATTGGAGGGTCGCGTGATCCACGGCCCCGACAGGCCGGATGTAGATGACGTTGCCGATGTTCTCCGCGTCCCTTTACCCGACGGGCAGGGTCACCCGGAAATCGGTTCCCTTCCCGGGGGCGCTGTCGATTTCCACCTTTCCGCGGTGGCGGGACACGATGCCGTTGACGACCGAGAGGCCCAGTCCGGTCCCCTTCTTCTTCGTCGAGAAGAAGGGATCGAAGATCCGCGCCAGGTCCTTCTCCTCGATTCCGCCCCCCGTGTCGTGGACGCTCATCGTGACGGTGTTCGTATCCGGGTGGTACCCGGACCGGATCGTCAAGGTTCCCCCTTCTTCCATGGCTTCGCAGGCGTTGATGAGGAGGTTGAGGAACACCTGCTTCATGTGCGCCGGGTCGGCCTGGATCTCCGGCAGGGGGATCAAAACCTTCACGACCGCGATATTGGTGAGGCTCAGCTTGTTCGAGACGAGGGCGAGGGACTCCTCCATCACCTTGACGAGGTCCATGGGTTTGCGGAGCGGATCCTTCGGACGCGTGAAGTCGAGCAGGTTCTGCACGATGGCGGTCGTTCTCTCGACCTCCCTGCGCATCGTATCGAGATATCCCTTGTATTTCGCGATATCCTCCGCCCCGTGCTGTCCCTGGTCGATCTTCCTCTCCATGAGCCGGATGTACGTGTAGACGCCGGTCAGCGGGTTGTTGATCTCGTGCGCAACGGTCGCCGCCAGCGCCCCCACGGCGGCAAGCTTCTCCGAATGAAGGAGCTGCGACTGGGTCGCCTTGAGTTCCCTCGTCCTCTCTTCCACCTTGTGCTCCAGGTTTCGCATCCCCTCCTGGATCTCCTTATGGGCGTTCTGCAGGTCCAGGGTCATCTGGTTGAACGATGTCGCCAGGTGCCCCATCTCGTCGTTCGTCGTGACGTCGATGAAATGGTCGAGATCCCCCCCCGAAATCCGCTTCGTTCCGAGAACGAGCTCCTTGACCGGTCCCTCGATGAAGTGGAGGAGGATGAGGGAGACGATGCCGAAGATGGCGACCACCGACACGATGCTCACGACCAGGACCTTGCGGCGCGCCGAGGCCATCTGGCCGTCCACCTCGCTCAGGTCCATGGTGACGTCGATGACCCCAAGGACCTTCTGCGACCTGGGGTGGGCATGGCACGCCGCGGAGGAGCACCCCGCATCGTTGTACATCGGATTGATGATTCCGAGAACGCGGTGGTTCACGCCGCGTGTTTCCCCGTGGTGCTCGGAAAAGAAGATGCGGCTCCGCTCGGACGTCTCCAGCCGCTCGAGCGGGTGGGCTTCCGAGTGACATCCGAAGCACGCTTCCGTTTTCTGGTTGACCATCCGTCCGACCTCGCCGGAGTTTCCGCTGGAGAAGAGGATCTTCCCCTCGGAGTTGTAGACCCGGACTTTCTCGATCCCCTCCTGCCCCCCGATCGTCTCCATGATCTTGTAGGCGGCTTCCTTCCGGTTCTCGAGCATGTCGTTCTGGATCGATTTCTTGATCGTCTCGCTGAGCTGGGAGGCGGTCCGGAGGATCGCATGGTTGAGGTTTTCCCTCTGGATGCCGAGAAAATGCCACGCCAGGGCGCCGTTCACGAGCAGGATCATCCCGACGACGCTCAGGATGATCTTCATTCCGATGCTTTTGTGCCAGGTCATCTGTGCGCGGTGTCTCCGGTTTTGTATACAGTATACATAGTCCCCGCCCCCGGCAGGAAGGGGAAACCGGGAGGTCCCGCGGCGCGTTGCCGGGAGGTTCCTTCTCCGCCTTTCATGCGACCAATGACCGGCGGGACCCCCGGCCGGCGGCGTCTCAGGAGAGGATCTCGACGAAGTTGTCGTACAGGCGGGGCTCGAACTCGGTGCCGCGGCCCTCTTTCATGATCGACAGGGCCTGTTTCTCCTGGAAGGCCGACTGGTAGCTGCGGTAGGTGCGCAACGCATCGTAGACGTCGGCGATCTGCGTCATGTGCGACACGACGTGCAGCGGTTCCCGGGTGCGGAGTTTCGGGTAGCCGCTCCGGTCGTACTTGATGTGGTGCTCGAACGCGACGATCATCGGGAGCTCGGTGCCGCAGTCGATTCTCCGGAGGAGCTTCGCGCCGGCCGCCGGGTGCTTCTTCACCAGGGCGAATTCGTCCATATCCAGCCGCCCGGGCTTGGTCAGGATGCCGGACGGGATCATATCCTTCCCGATGTCGTGCAAAAGGGCCGCCAGCCCCGCGTCCCGAACCTTGTTCTCGGGGAGGCCGAGATGGGACGCCTGCGCCACGACGAGGATGCAGACGTTGAGGGAATGGGTCACCGTGTAATCGTCGTGCCCCTGCAGGCGGATCAGCCGGTCGATGAGCATCCCTTCCTGGCGGAGCCCCTTCATGATGGAGGAGACGATGTCGCGGCCTTCTTCCACCTTGGACTGTTTCCGTTCGGCGACCATCGACGCGAGGACGTTCTTCAGGACGTCCTCCGCGCCGGCCATGAAACCGTTCGGGCGGGTCGCGGGGGAGAGCCCGAGCGATACGGCGCCGCCGGCGTCGGCCCCTTCGATTTTTCCGCAGGCGATCGATTCCCAGACCTGTTCCGAGGGAGAGCCGGTTCCTGCCGCGAGGAAGAAGACGAAGCGCTTCATCTCCCCGAAGGTGATCCCCTCGGAGACCAGGATCTTCTCGATCCCCTTCTCCCGCATCCGTTCGATCAGCCGGGCGAGCGTGGGATTCGGTTCCACGAAGGGGAACTCGTCGACCACGACGTGGTCGCGGAAGAACCCGATGTTCAGCCCCCGCAGCAGCGAAGCCTCGGCCTCGACGCCGCGGTGAAGGCGGACCAGGAGCTCCTGGACGCGCGGGTGATTTTCGGGATAGGCCGACGCCGCCTGGATCGCCATCGCGAGTTCGGATACGAGCAGGAATAGGGCGTTCTTCCTCATTGTTTTCTCCTGAGTGTCGCGAGGAGACCCGCGCAATGCTCCCGGACCTTCGCCCGCTTGCACTCCGTTCCGCGGTGGAGGAAGGCGATCCCCCTCGTGCCGCCGCACCGGAAGATGGCGTTGGCCGCGTCGATCCGAAGCGCCTCCTCCCTGGCCGATTGCAGGAACGTATCGTGGAGGAGGATCTTCCCGAGGTAGGGGACCGATTCGGTGGACACCAACTGCCCGAGGGCGAGGATGGCCTCCTTCCTTATCCGGGGTTCCTTGTGGTCGAGCAGCCGGACCAGATCTGGATAGGCGGATGGATCGCCGATCTTTCCGAGGATCATGCACAGGTTCCGCACGAAGTACCAGTAAGGTTCGTCGAGCTTCTTCACGATCGCGGGGATGGCTTCCGCGTCGAACCGGAAGGCGAGGGTAAGGAGGATCTTCCGGTTCCCCTGATCCGTTTCCATCAGCATCCGGTCGAGGAAGTCCTCGATCGACACGCCGACGAAGGAGACGAGGATCTCCTCGATCCTCTCCTTTTCCTGCCTCGATACGGCCGGAGAAAGGTAGAGGTCGATCATGTGGGCGAAATCGACTTCGCCGATCACACGGGCGATCGACGCCTTTCTGCTTTCCGGGGCGTCCCGGTGCACCGACGTCAGGGTGGAGAGCATGATTTTCAGGAGGGGGAGCTCTTTCCGCGAGATCAGGTTCGGGAGGATCTTGCGGATCTCTTCGAGCAGTTCCAGGAACTCCCCCTCGGCCTCCTCTTCCGCGAGCAACTCCAGAAGGACGACGGCTCCCTTGAGGTGAAGGTTCCCCTCGTCGAATTCCGCCAGGGCGGCGGTATCGACCGCCGGACTTCCTTTGGAAGCCGACCCCGTCGTCGTGCCGAGGGCCGACAGCCTGTCCAGGAGGTGGGAGTGGTCCGTGGCGATGTAGTCCCCTTCGCCCCGCTGCAGCAGCAGCCGCTCGAGGGTTTCCCACGTCATCTGGGCGTAGTAGTTCTTGGTGCGCACGCTCTCGCGGGCCCGCTCCTGGATCGCGGGAAGGAGCGAGCCGTTCCGGTTCCTTTCGCCCGCGATGACTTCGAAGACCTTCCGGAGCCGGGTTCCGCTCTTCTCCTCGACGGTGACGAGGCCGGCCAGCATGTCCAGAAAATCGTCGTTTGAATCGGCTTCCGTCAGCGACCGGAGGATGTCCGGTTCCGCGAAGACCTCTTCCATGCCGTCGCCGGCGTCGCCGGCGCCTTTGTCGAGGGACTGAATGACCGCGACCCTCTGCTCGACCGGGAGGCGGCGCAAGGATTCCCCGAGGCGCGCCAGGACCTGCCGGATCAGATCGGGGGACATGGCGTCGGCGACAGGTTCCGGCCTGGCGTCCCGGGTGCTCTCTTTCCCCGTGGCGGCATGTACCCTCTGCAGGATGGCCGGGATCATCTCCGGGGGGATCCGGAGATTCGGGGGGACTTCCTCGTCCCCCCCCACGGTGGAGACGTTCTCCGTGAGGAGCATCCGCCAGAGTTCGTCCTCCCGGTTGGAGGATGGGGCCTGCTCGCCCGGAAGGAGGATCCTTCGCGAGAGAACCTCCTTGTAGTTGTAAGGGTAGACCCCGATCCCCTGCACGCCTTTCCCCTTCAGGATCTCGTCGAGTTTTCCCTCCCCCTCCTTTTTTCCCACGCGGAGCCGGTGGAGGGCGAGGAAGAATTCGAGAAGTTCCTGCGGCGTGGTCTCGCGGGAGAAGTCGAGGGTGGCGACCTGCTGCAGGAAGAGCTCGGAGGTGAAGTTGCGGACGAGGCTGTTGCTGTTGCCGAGGAAGACGTTCCGGTAAAGGATCTTCTCCTTGGCGACGCCCAGAAGGAGATGGGCGGAAGGCTCCTCGTCCAGCACCCCGGAAAGATTCCGGTGGAGCTTCTCCACGCGGCCCGCGAGGGAAGGGTGCCCCTCCTGGTACAACGAGACCCAGTTGAACGTCAGTGCCATTTCCGCCATGAGCCGTTCGATCCTGCAAACATCCGGCTCTTGCGCCGCGCTCTCCATCCTTCCCCCCGTTTCATCGAGGATCCTGGATGCCGTATCGGATGGAAAGGCGCGAATGTTTAATGGTATTCGCGGGTACCGTCCGTTTCTTCGGGCGTGGTACCATTGGGATATTCGCTCCGGAGGGAGCGAATATCCGCCCGAAAAGGAGAGGAGCCATGGACAGCGTTTACAAAGTCATCTCCTTCAAGTACCGCTCGTAGCAGCGGCGAAGATTCCCGTTTTATCCGCAGGCAGGGAGGAAGGGTCGGCGTCGCTCCAGGCGAGGGTGTTCCTCCTGGTGGCCGCGACGTTTTCGACGATCTACCTTACACAGCCCGTGCTCCCGGTCCTGCGGGAGGAATTCGGGGTGGACCCGGCGAAGGCGTCCCTCACGGTATCCGCCGTGATCTTCGGGATCGCGCTTGCCACCTTGCCGTTCGGGCGGCTGGCGGACCGCCTCCCCGCCCGGCCGATCATCCTCGCCGGCGGGACGCTCGCCTCCCTGTGCGGTTTCTTCTGCGCCGCCACGACCAGCTTTCCGCTCCTCGTGGCGGGAAGGTTTCTCCAGGGCGTTTTCGTCCCGTCGCTTACTACATGCCTGGTGGTGTTCCTCGTCCGCCGTCTCCCTCCCGAGCGCCTGAACGTCGCGATGGGGGCGTACGTCTCCGCCACCGTGGCGGGAGGGCTGGGGGGAAGGTTGCTCGCGGGGTTCATCCATCCGCCCCTCCACTGGCGCTACGCCTTCGTGACCGCCTCCGCTCTCCTCCTCCTCGCGACGATCGACGCGGGGCGATGGCTCCCGCGGGACGAGAGGATTCCCGATGCGGGAGGGAAAGAGGCGGGGTTCGCCGCCCTGCTGTCGCGACACGACCTGTTGCGGATCTTCTCCGTCGGCGCCGCGTCGTTCGGCGCCTTCTCCTCCGTGTTCAACTACCTGCCGTTCCACCTTGCCGGCCCGCCGTTCCGGTTGCCGACGCACCTCATCACGATGCTGTACCTTTCCTACCTGGTCGGCGTCGCGATCGGCCCCTTTGCCGGGCGCCTCGGGAACCGGCTGGGGAACGGGGCAGCGATGGCGTCCGGCGGAGCCGTCTTCGGCGCTTCCATCCTCCTCACGCTGCTCCCGTCCGTCCTGGCGGTGGCCGCGTCGCTGGCGGGGGTGTGCGCCGGGTTTTTCATCGTGCATACCGCAGCGGTGGGAGCGTTGAACCGGAAGCTTGCGACCGGCCGCGGCAGGGGGAATTCCCTGTACGTCCTCTTCTACTACCTCGGGGGGACGGCCGGGATCACGGCGAGCGGCCTGGCGTACGACCGTGCGGGATGGAGAGGCGTGGTCGCCCTGGTGGTGATTCTCCTGCTGATCCCCGTAGCCGCCGGGATCGTGGAGGCGCGGGTGGACCGTGGAGAGAGGTGCAGGACGTCGACATCGGAGAAACGGGGTCCTACGGTTTGACGGTCGCCTTCTCGACAACGACCTTGTACTTGTACCCCGCTCCGAAATCCTTGTCCTTGTAGAGGGTCCCCTTCGCCGTCACCACGCTGCCGACCTTGGGATCGTCCTTTGTCGTGAACACCAGGTCGTTCGTCCCCTTCCCGGGATCCCCGCTGCCGTCTTGCAGGTGGACCCAGTTCTTCCCCAGGATCGCCTTGGAGACCTTGACGACCTTCCCCCGGACGACGACGGTCTTCTTGTCGAGTTTCGCGGCGTTCTCGTAGGCCTCGGATACGGTATAGGCGTCCGCTCCCTTCGCCTTTTCCACCTGGATCTTTTCGGCGGCCGCCGGCGCCTTCGTTTCCTTCCTCGCGCCGCTCTCCGCATCCGGGGACGCCAGCGCGTCTCCCCCGGCCGTCAACACACCGATGGAAACGCAAAGAGCGACCCATTTCCCGACACGATTCATCCGAATCCCCTTTCCGGGCAGTTTCCGCATATTCTACCACCCTCGCCGTCTTGTTCGTTACGCTGGGCACGAGGGCGGTCCTGTCCTGAGGACCGCGAAGATCCGGAAAGGGGAGGGACCCGATGCGCGTGGTGGGGATCAACGGAAGCGCCCGGAAGGGCGGGAACACGGCGATGCTCCTTCGGCACGTGTTCGCGGAGCTGGAGAACGAGGGGATCGGGACGGAGCTTGTGGAACTCGCCGGAAAGAGAATCCGCGGTTGCACCGCCTGCTACAAGTGCTTCGCGAACAAGGATCGCCGGTGTGCCGTCAAGGGGGACGCTGCGAACGACTGCATCGGGATGATGGACGGGGCCGAAGGGATCCTGCTCGGATCCCCCACCTACTTCACCGACGTCACCGCCGAGATGAAGGCGCTGATCGACCGGGCGGGGATGGTCTCCCGCGCGAACGGCAACATGTACCGGCGGAAGGCCGGGGCGGCCGTGGTGGCGGTGCGCCGCGCCGGCGCGATGCACGCCTTCGACACGATGAACCACTTCTTCCTCATCGGGGAGATGATCATCCCCGGGTCGAGCTACTGGAACATCGGGGTCGGCCGGGAGATCGGCGATGTGGAGAAGGATGAAGAGGGAGTGGCGACGATGCGCATCCTCGGGCGGAACATGGCGTGGCTGATGAAGGCGCTCGCGGCGGCGAAAGGGGAGTGATCGCCGCTCGCCTGGTCACGCGAGGCGTCGCTTTGCCTTCAGGTAGATGTCCTTCCGATCCCCCACGACCAGGACGACGACGATCCGGCCGGCGGCGTCGATCTCGTAGACCACGCGAAAGTCCCCCGACCGGATCTTGTAGAATGTCCGCCCCCATCCGTTCATCCGGTCGGCGGTCACCGGCCGGGGATCGTCGGAGAGCGCGTCGATCCGCTTCCCGAGCCGTTCGCGATCCCGCTTCGGTATCCGGGAGAGGTCCTTTTCGGCGGCCGGAAGAATTTTTACGGAATACGTCATCGGCTACGAAAGCCCGAGCCTCTTCTTCGCCTCCGGCCAGGGGATCGGCTTTTCGTTGGCCCTCTTCCGGATCACCTTGAGATCCGCCTCGTCTTCGATCTGCCGGATCAGGTTGTACAGGGCCAGCGGGATGATCGCGGCGACGCTCTTTCCCCGCCGCTGGATCTCCACTTCCTCGCCCTGGTAGACGACCCGGTTGAGTACGTCCCCGAATTCCCTCTTCGCCTTCGTCGCGGTCATGCGGGACATTGAATCGCTCCTTTTGATCATTTGTGCCTTTTGATCCATTGGAGCACGGGAGGCGACGAGAGTCAAGGCATGATGTCCCGGCGGGTGGGAAGGGAAGCCCCGGGACCTCTCCGGGGGGTTGATGTTTTCCTTTGGTTACAGGTAGGATGCAAATAGAGGTATTCGGATTTTTGGCCCTGCGCTTCAAGGCGAAAGGGGGGGCTCCTTTGGTAATGCCGCGAAAGGGGATTCCCGCTTTGCCTGCGAATGGAAACCTTCTCTTCTCTTCTCTTCTCTTCTCTTCTCTCTGATCGTTCCGTTCCGCAATTTCCATGGTGTGTGTTGTCGGGGGCAAGTGCGCTGAAGCGTTCGCCCTCAAGGAGGCGATCATGACCCCCAAGGGAAAGACCAGGAAAGCGAATGGGGCGAAATCGGCCTCCGTTGCCCTGGCTCCCGAGGTGCGGGGCGGAACCGGGGACGCCGGGGCCGGAGTCCCGGTCGTCGGCATCGGCGCCTCCGCCGGCGGGCTGGCGGCCTTCGAGGCCTTCTTCTCCGGCATGCCCCTCGACACCGATCCGGGGATGGCGTTCGTGCTGGTGCAGCACCTGGCCCCGGACCACAAGAGCATCCTGACCGAACTGATCGGGCGCTACACCCGCATGCAGGTCTTCGAGGCCACGGACGGCGTCGTGGTGCGGCCCAACTGCGTCTACATCATCCCGCCCAACCGCGACATGGCCTTCATGAACGGCGCTCTCCATCTGCTGGAACCGACCGCGATGCGCGGCCAGCGCCAGCCGATCAACTTCTTCTTCCATTCGCTCGCCCAGGACCAGCAAGGTCGGGGGATCGGCATCGTTCTCTCGGGCACCGGCAGCGACGGCACGCAGGGGGTGCGGGCGATCAAGGGCGAGGGGGGGATGGCGATGGCCCAGGCCCCCGATTCGACCGAGTTCGACGGCATGCCGCGCAGCGCGATCGCCACCGGCCTCGTGGACTATATCCTGCCGCCCGCCGCGATGCCCGCCCAGCTCGTCGCCTATGCGGCGCACGTCTTCGGCAAGCCCAGGTTCTCCTCCTCCTCCGTGCCGCCGAGAGCCGAAAGCGCGCTGAAGAAGGTCTTCCTGCTGGTGCGGGCCCAGACCGGCCACGACTTTTCCCTGTACAAGCCGAGCACCATCCATCGCCGCATCGAGCGGCGCATGGCCGTCCACCTGATCGACACGATGGACGCCTACGCCAGGTATCTTCAGCAGACCCCGGCCGAGGTGGAAGCGCTCTTTCGCGACCTGCTGATCGGCGTGACCGGTTTCTTCCGCGATCCGTCCGCGTTCCTGGCGTTGGAGGAACAGGTCATCCCGAAGCTCTTCGCCGGCAAGTCCGACGGGGACGCGATCCGCGTCTGGTCGCCGGGCTGCTCGACCGGCGAGGAGGCGTACTCCCTCGCCATCCTTCTCGCCGAGCGCCAGGGAGCGCTGAAACGAAGTTACATCGTCCAGGTGTTCGCCACCGACATCGACCCCCAGGCGATCGCCACGGCCCGCGCCGGCCTCTACCCCTCGAGCATCGCTGCCGATGTCCCGCCGGAGCGGCTGGCGCGCTTCTTCACGGCCGAGCCCGACGGCTCCGCCTACCGCGTTAACAAGAGCATCCGCGACATGCTGGTCTTCTCCGAGCAGGACGTGATCAAGGACCCGCCGTTCTCCAGGCTCGACCTGATCAGTTGCCGCAACCTCCTGATCTACATGGGCGCGGAGCTGCAGAAGCGGCTCATCCCCCTCTTCCACTACGCGCTGAACCCCGGCGGTTTTCTCTTCCTGGGGACGTCCGAGACCGTGGGCACATTCGACGACCTGTTCGCCGCGATGGACCGGAAGCTGAAACTGTACGCGCGCAGGCAGGGGAGCGCCGGCCCGGGTCGGGCGGCCGCGGACCGGTATTCGCTGCCCGTGACGCCGATCGACATGGCGGTCCCGCGGGCCGCCGCGAAGACGGCGATCCCCCCGAAACCGTCCCTGCGGGAGGTGACCGAAAAGGCGCTCCTCGAGCAGGTGGTCCAGGCCGGCGCGCTCATCGACCGCCAGGGCGACATCCTCTACCTGCACGGCCGCACCGGGATGTGGCTGGAACCGGCGCCGGGCGAGTCCGGCGTCAACAACCTCCTGAAGATGGCCCGCGAAGGGTTGCGGCACGAACTGACCACGGCCCTGCACAAAGCCGCTTCGGGCAAGGAGGTCGTCCGTTGCCAGGGCCTGCGCGTCAAGACCAACGGCGACTTCACCCCGGTCAACCTGACCGTCCGCCCGGTTGCGGCGGACCTTGACGCGACGGCCGGGTCGCCCCTGTACCTCGTGATCCTGGAGGAGGGGCCGCCGTCGGTAATTGACGGCGGCATTCCCGCCCGAAGGAGCGGCGATTCCCCCTCCGACGACGACGCGCGCATCGCTGCGCTCCTGGAGGAGCTGCGGGCCAAGGAAGAGTACCTCCATGCCACCAACGAGGAGCTGAAATCCGCCAACGAGGAGATGCAGTCGGTCAACGAGGAACTGCACGCCACCAACGAGGAGCTGGAGACCTCCAAGGAGGAGCTGCAGTCGCTCAACGAGGAACTGGCGACGGTCAACGCCGAGCTGCTGGCCAAGCTGGACGAGCTGTCGCGGTCCAACAACGACATGAACAACCTGCTGTCAGGCACCGGCATCGGCACCGTCTTCGTGGATCATCTGCTGCGCATCCTGCGCTTTACTCCCACCGCCAGCGCGATCATCAACCTGATCCCGGGCGACGCGGGGCGGCCCGTGGGCCACATCGTCTCCAACCTGGTCGGCTACGACGAAATGGTGGCGGACGCGCAGGGGGTGCTGGACACGCTGGTCCCCAAAGAGGTGGAAGTGCAGACCCGGGCGGGCTCGTGGTACACGATGCGGATCCTGCCCTATCGCACGCAGGACAACGTGATCGAGGGCGCGGCGATCTCCTTTATCGACATCACGGAGATCGTTCGGGCGCGGGACGCCTTGCGCAAGGCCAACGAACTGCTCCGGCTGGCGGTGGTCGTGCGCGACTCGCACGACGCCATCACCGTGCAGGACCTGGACGGCCGCATCCTCGCCTGGAACCCGAGCGCGGCGCGGATGTACGGCTGGAGCGAAACCGAGGCGCTGGCGATGAACGTGCGCGACCGGATTCCGCAAAAACTGCGGGAGGAAGCGTTGGGCACGCTGCGCCGGCTCAGCCAGGCGGAAGTGCTGGAGCCGTATCGCACACAGCGGATTGCGAAAGGTGGCGTCGTCGTGGAGGTCTCGATCGTCTCCACGGCCCTGGTGGACGAGGCCGGGGAGATGTACGCGATCGCGACCACGGAACGCCCGATCGATCTGGGCGCGAAATGACCACGAAGGGGAAACTACCGGGGGACCCCGTCCCTTCGACGACCGCGACCGGGTTGCCCCAGGCGGGCCCGGAGGCGGCGCTGCGCCGGCGGGCCGAAGCGATGGCCTCGGAAAACGCGGCCCGGTCGCCGGGAAACCTCAAGGCCCTGCCGCCGGAGGAAATCGGGCGGATCCTCCACGAACTGCGGGTGCACCAGATCGAGCTCGAGATGCAGAACGAGGAACTGCGCCAGATCCAGGAGGAACTCGAGGCGTCGCGGGCCAAATATTTCGACCTGTTCGACGTGGCGCCGGTGGGATACTTCACCGTCGACGAGAAGGGGTTGATCCTCGAGGCGAACCTGACCGCAGCCAAACTGCTGGGCGTAGAAAGGAAGCGGTTCGTCGGGCAGCTCCTGACCCGCTTCATCGCTGCGGAAGATCAGGACATCTACTACCGGGGTCGCAAGCGCCTGATCGAAACGGAGGCGCCGCAGGCGTGCGAGCTGAGGATGCGCCGCAAGGACGGCTCCCAGGTCTGGGCGCGGTTGGAGATGCGCGTTGCGCAGGACGGCGAGGACGGGGCGCCCGTGTTGCGTATCTCGGTGCACGACATCACCGAGCGGAAACACGATGAGGATGTCCTGCGCTCGAGCGAGGAACGGTACCGGACCTTGTTCAGTCGGGCCGGCGACGGGATTTTCATCATGTCCCTCGACGGGAAGGTGGTCGACGTCAATGAATCGTTCGCCCGGATGCACGGTTACAGCATGGGGGAACTGCTGCAGATCAACATAAGGGATCTGGATACACCCGAAACGTCAGCAAGGATTCCCGAGAGGATTGCCCGGTTCATGGCGGGGGAAACCCTGAAGTTCGAGGTGGAACATTATCACAAGGATGGCCATATTTTTTCGCTGGAGGTGGCGGCCGGACTGGTCTCTTTCGGCGGGGAATCGTACATCCAAAGTTTTCACCGCGACGTCACCGAGCGTAAGCGCGCGGAGGAGGAGAAGCGGAGCCTGGAGCGGCAGGTGCAGCAGGCGCAGAAGCTGGAGAGCCTGGGGGTGCTGGCCGGCGGGATCGCGCACGACTTCAACAACCTCCTCATGGTCGTCCTGGGGCACGCCGAACTGGCGCTGAACGAGATCTCCCCGCTGTCCCCCGCCCGCCGGAGCCTCACCGAGATCACGACCGCGGCGCGTCGGGCGGCCGATCTGGCCCGCCAGATGCTGGCCTACGGCGGCAAGGCGTCGTTCGCCCTGGAGCGGGTTGGGCTGCGGGATCTGGTCGAGGAGATGGCGCACCTGCTCAATACCGCGGTCTCGAAGAAGGCGGTCCTGACCCTGAACCTGGAACGGGATCTTCCGCCGATCGAGGCGGACCCGAGCCAGGTCCGGCAGATCGCGATGAACCTGATCATCAACGCGTCGGAAGCGATCGGCGACCGGAGCGGGGTGATCCGGGTGTCGGTGGGGGCGACGCGGTGCGACGAGGAGTATCTTCGAAAGAGCGAACTGCCCGACGGCCTTGCCCCGGGCCTGTACGTGCACCTGGAGGTGACGGACACCGGGAGCGGAATGGACGCGCAGACGCAGGCGCGGATCTTCGAGCCGTTCTTCTCCACGAAGTTCACGGGGCGGGGACTGGGGCTTGCCGCCGTGCTGGGGATCGTCCGGGGCCACAAGGGGGCGCTGAAGGTGTACAGCGAGCCGGGGAAGGGGACGACGTTCAAGGTCCTTTTCCCGGCGCTCGAAGACGCGGGGAAGGGAGCGCAGATCCACGAATCCTCCCCTCTGGCCGATTGGGGGGGAAAGGGGACGATCCTCCTGGTGGACGACGAGGAGAGCCTGCTCGCGCTCGGGGCGCGGATGCTGGAGCACCTCGGCTTCACGGTCCTGACGGCCGCGGACGGCCTGCAGGCGGTGGAGCGTTACCGCGAGCGGGGCAAGGAGATCGACCTGGTGCTGATGGACCTGACGATGCCGCACATGGACGGGGCGAAGGCGTTCGAGGAACTGCGCCGGTTGAACCCGGACGTTCGCGTGGTCCTCTCCAGCGGCTACGCCGAGGAAGACGTGCTTTCGCGCTTCGCGGGAAAGAAGCCCGCCGGGGTCATCCAGAAGCCGTTCACCCTCGCCAGGCTGCGGGAGGTGCTCGCCGGGCTGCTGCCGGAACGGCCGGACGGGGAGGAGTAGGGGGAACCTCGTCCGGGGACGCTCCTTCCCTTCTCTTAATTTTGTTTTGTATATGATGCAATATTGTTGATATCGGATGAATTGTTGTGTATATTGTGCATGTGGATGACTTGAAAAACATCGGATCCCGGGTTCGAGACGCCAGGAAGAGACTCGACCTGACGCAGGGTGCTCTCGCCGCCGAGCTTGGAATCTCCCGGACAACCCTCTCCTTGCTCGAGTGCGGCACGATTCCGGAAGTAGGCATTCGGAAGGTGATTCGAATCCTCGATCGACTGGGGCTTGAGCTGGCGACGAGACCTGCGGGGGCTCCGCCGACGCTCGAGGAGATTCGGGAGAAACGGTAAACGATGACCAAACCCCGGTCTCTGGCGGTCTGGGTCGGGCCCCGCAAGGTGGGGATGGTCGAGCGGGCCGAGGAGTATGTCTTTGCATACCATCCGGGCACATCGCCGTCCGGCGTGGTCTCCCTGACCATGCCGGTCCGGCTCAAGAGTTGGCAAAGCCGCGACCTCCATCCTGTTTTCCAGATGAATCTTCCCGAAGGGGCGCTGCTGATCGCGGTGAGGAGCGCGATCGCGAAGGTCGCCGGGACGGACGACCTGACGATTCTTCGGGTCGTCGGCGGGAATACGATCGGAAGGAATCGTTTCTCGCGCCTGGAAGACGACGCGCCGATGTTCCCGTCGGAGCCCGAATCGCTCGAGGAGATTCTTTCCTTCCCCGACGCGCTCGAGCTATTCAACGAACTTGTCTCCCGCTACGCGCTACGGTCCGGAGTTTCCGGCGTCCAGCCGAAGGTCCTTCTCTCGGCGACCGAACGGGCGACGGCGGTTTCGTCGGGCTTCATCGTCAAGTCGTGGGGGGCCGAATTTCCCCAACTCGGAGCGAATGAATTCCTCTGCATGACAGCGGCCCGGAAGGCGGGATTGGCGACTCCCGAGTTTCATCTTTCGGAGAATGGCGGTCTTTTTGTAATGAAGCGGTTCGATATGGACGCCGGCGGGGTGTCGTGCGGCTTCGAGGATTTCTGTTCGTTGCAGGGGCTGGGAACGGACGACAAATACAATGGGAGCTACGAGAGGCTGGCGAAGTCGATCACCGACTTCGTGTCGCCGGAATATCGGATCGAGGCGCGTGAAAGGTTCTTCGGGGCGCTGGTTCTCTCCGTGGCCGTTCGCAACGGCGACGCGCACCTGAAGAACTTCGGTGTTCTGTATGACGATGCGAAGGGGCAGGTCCGGCTCACGCCGGTTTATGACATCGTGACGACGACCGCGTACCTGAAGAGCGACGTTCCGGCGCTGACGATCGAGGGACGAAAAATATGGTGGCCCCGAAAGACGCTCGAGAAGTTCGCGGTTGTCCACCTTTCCATTCCGCCGGCGAAGGCGCGCGGGATCATCGACCGCGTTGTGGATGCGGTCGAGGGGATGCGGGACGCGGTGCGACGTCATATGGCGGATCATCCCCCGTTCGCACCTGTCGGAGAAGGGATGCTCGCGGCGTGGCGGGCAGGAATCGATGGACTTTCGGCGCGTTAGCAACACCTGGCCATGGCCGGGAAGCCGGCCGCGCTGGGGTGACGCCTACCGGCGTCCCGTACGGGGGTTCGTTGGAGGCGCGGGGAGGGGGTGCTTCGGGTAGACGATCGTCGCGCCGGGGTTGTTGAAGTACGTCTCCCCGGGGACGGATTCGAGGCGGCCGGCGTGGCGGGAGAGCAGTTCGCGGATCGCGGTCCGCAGGTCGCCGCCCCGGCCCGAGGAGCCGTAGCCGTGGATCACGCGGATCGGGCCGGTGTCCCCTGCCTGCAGTCGCGCGTTGTAGTGGGCGATGAAACGGGCGAGGGCGTCCGCCACGGTCAACCCGTGAAGATCGATCTCCCCGCCCGCCATCGGACCGTCAGAACTTGTACGTCATCCGGAACGTGGTCCGGTTCCCCTCGGGCCGGTTCTCCGCGGAGGACTCCCACTGGGTCTTCAGGCCCAGGAAGAAGTTCTGGGACGCGGCCCAGGAGACCGCCGGCCCGATCGCGAAGACCTGCTCCTTCGTGTCCGCCTGCGAATTGCCGTTGACCTCGTCGTCGGAGAGTTGCTTCAGGTAGTACCCTGCCACCGCCCCCCGGAAATTCTTGAAGAACTCGTATTCGAACGAGTAGTTGAAATGGAACGCCTGCCCCGGCTGTAGGTCGTTCGCCCCCAGGGCGACGAAGGGGTCGTCGTTCTTCGTGTTGTAGGTGTAATGGATCCGCCAGGAGGTGGAGAACTCCGGTGTGAGGAACCAGGTGAAGGCGTAGTACGGCTCAATCGTCCAGAGGTTGGAGCCAGGGTTGATCAGGTACTTGTTGTCGTACTGGCCGGTCGGCAGGGTGAAGTCCAGCTCCACCCTCTGGAAAAAGGGGCGTCCGAGGAGCTTCGTGTCGAACCACTGGAGGAAGGGGCCTGCGACCAGGTCCCCCAGGACCGCGGGGTTCGTCGACACCGGAGGGCCAACCGATCCCGAGCCGCTGATCGCAACGATCGGCAGGAGAACGTCCACGCCGAGGTGTCCCCCGAGGATCTTGTGGTTGTAGACGTGGACGAACTGGTTCATCGAAAGCACGTTGGCGACCTTCGGGTCCCCGGGGATGGAGTTCCCGTCATGGTCCTTGAACTTGTCCGCCTGGTACGCCTGGATATACTCGGTGAAGTAGGTCCCGGGGCCAGGGAGGGCGCCGTCGAGGATGTCCGTCAGGCCGAGGTTCAGCGGCGGCTGGTTGAACGCGAACGACGGGGTGCCGGCGAGCCCGAACACCAGGGCGGCCAGAAGCGTTGCGACGACTCTGTTGCGCATCGTTTCCCTCCGAGGGTTGAATGGTCCCTGATCAATGAATTGGACTCAACATACATACCCGCAATCTGGCAGGGCCGTCAACCGCTTCCCGCGGGTCAGCGCCCGCCGAGGTACCGGTCCGCCCCCGCCGCGGCGAGGCGGCCGAGGTCGATCGCGCGGACTACGAGGGAGGCCCCGATCACGGCGTCCCCCGCGCCGAAGACGCCCGGGACGTTCGTCATGCTGTTCGCGTCGGAGACCAGGTTTCCCCGGGGGTCGGTCGTTACGCCAAGATCCCGGATCAGCGGCCCGTGCTCGACGTGGACGAACCCCATCGCCAGGAGCACGAGGTCCGCCCGAAGCTCGAACGCGGAGCCGGGGATCTCCTTGAACGTTCTCCTTCCCGCGGCGTCCGGTTCGGTCCAATCCAGCTCGACGCAGGAAATCTTCCGGACCGCTCCCTTTTCGCCGAGGAACTCCTTCGTCTGGACGCTCCACATCCGCTCGCACCCTTCCTCCTGGGAAGAGGAAACCCGCATGATGAGCGGCCATGTGGGCCACGGGTTGGTCGGGAGGCGGTCCTCCGGAGGCTTCGGCAACAGCTCGATCTGGGTGATCGAGGCGGCCCCCTGCCGGCGGCTGGTGCCGATGCAGTCCGATCCCGTGTCCCCCCCGCCGATCACCACCACGTGCTTCCCCGCCGCGGAGATCTCTTCCCCCTCGGGGATCGCGTCTCCGGCGTTTCGCCGGTTCTGCTGCGTGAGGAACTCCATCGCGAAATGGATCCCTTTGAGGTCCCTCCCGGGGATGGGCAGGTCGCGCGCCGCCGTCGCCCCGGTGGCCAGGACGATCGCGTCGAAGGATCGGCGCATGTACGCCGCGGAGACGTCGACCCCCGCGTTGACGCTCGTCTCGAAGACCACCCCCTCGGCCCGCATCTGGTCGAGTCGCCGGTCGATGACCCACTTCTCGAGCTTGAAGTCGGGGATGCCGTACCGCAGGAGCCCCCCGATCCGGTCCGACTTCTCGAAGACCACCACCTCGTGGCCGTTGCGCGCGAGCTGCTGGGCGGCGGGGAGCCCCGCGGGGCCCGACCCCACGACGGCCACGCGCTTGCCGGTCGAAAACCCCGCAGGCTCCGGCCGGATCCACTCTTCGCGCCAGCCGTGCTCCACGATCTGGAGCTCGAGGTGGCGGATGGTGACCGCGGGGAGGTTGATCGCCAGGGTGCACGCGGCCTCGCACGGGGCGGGACAGACCCGGCCCGTGATTTCCGGAAGATTGCAGGTGGCGTGCAGCAGGTCGAGCGCCTTCCGCCAGTTCTTCCGGTAGACCATGTCGTTCCAGTCGGGGATCCGGTTTTTGACGGGGCAGCCGTAGGAGTGGCAGAACGGGATCCCGCAATCCATGCAGCGCACCGCCTGGCGGTAGATCCCTTCCTCGGGGAGCAGTTCCTCGATCTCGCGGTAGTCCCCGACCCTCTCGGTCACCGGCCGGTGGATCGGCTCCTCCCGGTCATGCTCCATGAACCCCGTCGGCTTAGCCACGGTAGACCTCCTCGGTGGCGGAGACGCTCTCGGTGTTCATCTCCTCCTCCATGCGCATCCGTTCCAGCGACTTCCGGTACTCGATCGGCATGATCTTGACGAACAGGGGGAGGCGGGACTCCCAGTTCTCTAGGATCTGCGCGGCCCGCTGGCTTCCCGTGTACTGGAAGTGGCTTTCGATCATGGCGTGGAGGCGCTTCACGTCCTCCTCATGCCAGACGCTCTCCACGTCGACCATATCGAGGTTGCAGCGGGTGTCGAACAGCTCCGTCTCGTCGTAGACGTAGGCGAGCCCCCCGCTCATCCCGGCGGCGAAGTTGTTCCCGGTCGGCCCCAGCACCACGACGACCCCGCCGGTCATGTACTCGCACCCGTGGTCGCCGACGCCCTCCACGACGGCCTTCCCGCCGCTGTTGCGGACCGCGAACCGCTCTCCCGCGGTCCCGTGCAGGTACACTTCGCCGCCCGTGGCGCCGTAGAGCACCACGTTTCCGACGATCACGTTCTTGTGCGGCAGGAAGGTCGCCCCCTCCGGGGGGGTCACGACGATCCGTCCCCCCGACATCCCCTTCCCGAGGTAGTCGTTCGCGTCCCCGCGCACGTGCATCGTGACGCCGGGGGCAAGGAACGCCCCGAAGCTCTGGCCGGCGGAGCCGAAGAGGTTGAGGTGGATCGTGTCGTCGGGCAGTCCCGCCGCCCCGTACCGGCGGGTGATCTCGCCGGAGAGCGCCGCGCCCACCGACCGGTGGACGTTCCGGATCGGAAGCTCGATCCGGACCGGCTCCTTCCGGTCCACGGCGCACCGGGCGAGCGCCATGATCTCGTGATCGAGGGCCTTTCCGACCTCGTGCTCCTGCGGACGCACGCGGTGCCGCGGGCTTTGGAGCCCGTTGTCGGGAGGCAGGAGCATGGCGGAGAAGTCGAGCCCCTGCGCTTTCCAGTGGTCGATCGCCGGCTGGACCTCCAGCAGGTCGACCCGGCCCACCATCTCGTCGAGCGTGCGGAACCCGAGCTCCGCCATGGTTTCGCGCAATTCCTCGGAAACGAAGCGGAGGAAGCGGATGACGTACTCGGGCGCGCCGCCGAAACGCGCGCGCAGGACCGGATCCTGTGTCGCCACTCCCACCGGGCAGGTGTTCAGATGACACTTCCTCATCATGATGCACCCGAGGCTCACGAGCACCGCCGTCCCGAACCCGAACTCCTCGGCCCCCATCAGCGCCGCGATGGCGAGGTCCCGGCCGGTCTTCAGCTGTCCGTCGACCTGCACCCGGATCCGGTCGCGAAGCCGGTTGTAGATCAGCGCCTGCTGGGTCTCGGCCAGCCCGAGCTCCCACGGCAGCCCCGTGTGCTTGATGGAAGTGAGCGGAGAGGCGCCCGTGCCGCCGTCGCTCCCCGCGATGAGCACGAGGTCGGCTTTCGCCTTGGCGACCCCGGCCGCGATCGTCCCGACGCCGACCTCGGAGACGAGCTTGACGGAGACGTCCGCCCGCGGGTTGACCGATTTCAGGTCGTAGATGAGCTGCGCGAGGTCCTCGATGGAGTAGATGTCGTGGTGCGGCGGCGGCGAGATGAGCGTCACGTACGGCATCGTGTGTCGGATCCGGGCGATCTCGGGGCTTACCTTGTGGCCGGGAAGCTGCCCGCCCTCGCCGGGCTTGGCCCCCTGCGCCATCTTGATCTGCAGCTCGTCGGCGTTCACCAGGTACTCGGTCGTCGCCCCGAAGCGCCCGGAGGCGACCTGCCGGATCCGGGACCGCATGCTGTCCCCGTTCGGAAGCGGGATGTTCCGTTCGGGATCCTCCCCACCCTCCCCGGAGTTGCTCCGCCCGCCGATCCGGTTCATCGCGATGGCGATCGTCTCGTGGGTCTCCTTGCTGATGGAGCCGAACGACATCGCCGCGGTGACGAAGCGCGGCAGGATCTTCTCGACCGGCTCCACCTCGTCCAGGGGGACCGGGGTTCCCTTGCGGAAGCGGAACAGCGAGCGCAGCGTGGCGTGCGCGAGCGACTGGTCGTTGATGAGCGCCGCGTACTCCTTGTAGATCCCGTAGTCGTCCAGGCGGGTCGCGCTCTGGAGCTTGTAGACCGACTCCGGGGTCCAAAGGTGGCGCTCGCCGTCGACCCGGAGCTGGTAGACGCCGCCCACGTCGAGAAGGTTGTCCGAGCTCCGCCAGCGGCCGTCGGTCGGGAAGCCGCGCCGGTGCCGCGCCACGGCTTCCGCGGCGATCTCGGAAAGCCCGATCCCGGCGATGCGGGATGCGGTGTTGGTGAAATATCTCTCCACCACCCCCTTTCCGAGTCCCACCGCCTCGAAGATCTGGGAGCCGAGGAAGCTGCGCAGGGTGGAGATCCCCATCCGGCTGAAGGTCTTGAGGAGCCCCTTCTTCACCGAGGTGACGTACTTGTCCACCGCCTCTCCCGGCAGGAGCGGAGCTTCCAGCGATTCGCTCTCCGCGAGCTCGCGGATCGTGGAGAGAGCCGTGCTGGGACAGATCGCGTTGGCGCCGTAACCGATGAGGAGCGCGAAGTGGATGACCTCCCGCGGCTCCCCGCTTTCCACGACGATCGACGCCTGCGTACGAAGACCCCGGCGGATCAGGTGATGGTGCAGCCCCGCGGTGGCGAGCAGCGACGGGATCGGCGCGCGGCCGGCGTTCATGTTCCTGTCGGTCAGGATGAGAAGGGTCGCTCCCCCCCGGACTGCCTTGTCGGCCTGGACGAAGAGCCTGGCCAGCGAGGTCTGGAGGGCCTTGCCGTCCCCCCCCGCCGGGAAGAGCATGTCGAGGTCGGCGGCGACGAGGTCCGGATGGGTCGAGCCCCGAAGCCGGAGCATGTCCTCCGGCGTGAGGATCGGCTGGATGAGGCGGAGCATGCGGCAATGCTCCGGGGTCTCGTCCAGGAGGTTCCGCTCCCTACCGACGAATCCGTTCAGCGACATCACCAGCTCCTCGCGGAGCGGGTCGATCGGGGGGTTCGTCACCTGGGCGAAGAGCTGCTTGAAGTAGGCGAAGAGCGACTGCGGCCGGTTCGAGAGGACCGCCAGCGCCGCGTCGTCGCCCATCGAGCCGATCGCCTCCTGCCCCCGGGACGCCATCGGCGTGATGATGAGCCGGATCTCCTCCTCGGTGTAGCCGAAGGCGTGCTGCTTGCGTCGCAGCGTTTCCGGGTCTTCGGCGGGGATCTCGGAAGGGACGAAGAGCCCCCGCAGCTCGATCTTGTTGTCCTTGACCCACTTCCGGTACGGTTTCCGGCGGGAGATGGCGGCCTTGATCTCGTTGTCCGGAACGATCCGCTTCTGCTGAAGGTCGAGGAGGAGCATCCTTCCCGGCTGGAGCCGGCCGCGCCGGATGATCCGGCCGGCCGGGATGTCCATCACCCCGGTCTCCGAGGCGAGGACGATCATCCCGTCGCGTGTCACGGTGTACCGCGCGGGGCGCAGCCCGTTCCGGTCGAGGGTGGCGCCGAGGTACCGCCCGTCGCAGAAGACCATCGCCGCCGGCCCGTCCCACGGCTCCATGATGGTGGAGTGGTACTCGTAGAAGGACCGCTTGTCCTCGCTCATCTGGAACTTGGGCCCCCACGCCTCTGGGATCATCATCATCACCGCGTGCGGAAGCGACCGGCCCGACATCACGAGCAGCTCGAGGACGTTGTCGAAGATGGCGGAGTCGCTCCCCGACTCGTTGATGACGGGGCGCAGCTTTTCGATGTCGTCGCCGAACAGCGGCGAGGCGAGGATCGCCTCCCGCGCCCGCATCCGGTTGATGTTCCCCCGCAGCGTGTTGATCTCCCCGTTGTGGGCGGCGATCCGGAACGGGTGCGCCAGGTGCCAGGTGGGGAGGGTGTTCGTGCTGTACCGCTGGTGGACCACGGCGTACGGGCTCATGAAGTGCTCGTTCTTCAGGTCCGGGTAGAACCGCGGGAGCTGCGAGCCGGTCAGGAGCCCCTTGTAGACGATCGTCCGGCTGGAGAGGCTGGAAATGTAGAACTGGCTGGCGTCGACGTCGTCCCAGGAGGCGACCTCCTTCTCGGCGAGGCGGCGGATGACGTACAGCTTCCGCTCGAAGGCATCCTCCTCGTGGGTTCCGCGCCCGAGGAAGAGCTGGCGGATCCGGGGGCGGGTGGACCCGGAGAGATCCCCGAGGAACGATGCGTCGACCGGCACCTCGCGCCACCCGAGGACCGGGCACCCTTCCGCGTCCGCGATCTGCTCGAGGGCCCCGGAGCACCGCCCGGCAAGGGTTTCGTCCATGGGGAGGAAGAGCATCCCCGCGGCGTACTCGCCTCGCGCAGGAAGGTAGAGCCCGTCACCCGGGCACACCTGGCGGAAGAAGGTGTCGGGGATCTCGAGGAGGAGGCCGGCCCCGTCGCCGGTGGATTGGTCTCCACCCAGGGCGCCGCGGTGCTCCAGGTTGACCAGGATCCGGATCCCCTGTTCGACCACGGTGTGCAGGGACACGCCGTCGATCCGGGCGATGAACCCGACGCCGCAGCTGTCGTGATCGTTCTTCGGGTCGTACAGTCCGGTCGGTATCGGGACGCCGGAGGCGTTTATGCGAAACGGTTTCCTCTTCGCTGTCATGTCAGCCGCCCTCTCCGTACGGGTGATTCTGGTCGAACTTGCCATTATGCCACGAGAAGATGCCGATAGCCTACCGGCGTCCGCCCGGGTACGCCCGGGGGGCGTGCGTCCTGGGCCGTTCTGTCGTACCCTGTCCTTATCCGAGCGCATTTCATAAGGAGAGTGAGGCGTGGGGACACATCCGAATGCCGGAAAACCGGCCGATACCAGGTACCTCGTCAACGTTCCGCGGCTGGTCGCGGCCTATTTCATCGAACATCCCGACCCGTCCGATCCATCCCAGCGGGTGGCGTTCGGGACGTCCGGTCACCGCGGCTCGTCCCTCTCCCGTTCCTTCAACGAGGCCCACATCCTCGCCATGACGCAGGCGATCTGCGAGCGCCGCGGGCACGCGGGCGCGACGGGTCCGCTCTTCCTCGGGATGGATACCCACGCCCTCTCGGAGCCGGCGTTCCGGAGCGCGCTCGAGGTGCTGGCGGGGAACGGCGTCACGGTGATGGTGGACCGCGACGGGGTGTGCACGCCGACGCCGGTCATCTCCCACGCCATCCTCTCCCACAACCGGGGGCGGAAGGAGGGTCTGGCCGACGGCATCGTGATCACCCCGTCCCACAATCCTCCCGAGGACGGCGGGTTCAAGTACAACCCCCCGCACGGCGGCCCGGCGGACGCGGGGGTCACCCGGGAGATCGAGGAGCGCGCCAACGCGATCCTGCGGTCCGGTCGCGAGGAAGTTCGCAGGATTCCGTTCGAGCGTGCCGTTGCGTCGGGCACAACGGTCTCCCACGACTATGTCGGCTCCTACGTCGGCGACCTCGGCGCGGTTCTGGACCTCGAGGCGGTCCGCGGGGCCGGCATCCGGATCGGCGTCGACCCGCTGGGCGGTTCCTCAACGGCGTATTGGGAACCGATTACCGACAGGTACGGCCTCGATCTCACGGTGGTGAACCCCATGATCGATCCGACGTTTCGTTTCATGCCGCTCGACTGGGACGGGAAGATCCGGATGGACTGCTCCTCCCCGTTCGCGATGGCGGGGCTGATCGCGATGCGCGACCGGTTCGACGTCGCCTTCGGAAACGACACCGACGCCGACCGGCACGGGATCGTGACGCGGACCGCGGGCCTGCTCAACCCGAACCATTACCTCGCGGCTGCGATCGACTACCTTTTCCGGAACCGGGCCGGGTGGCGCGGCGATGCCGGGATCGGGAAGACCGTGGTGAGCAGCGGGATGATCGGCCGCGTGGCGGCACGCCTGTCGCGCCGGCTGCACGAGGTGCCTGTAGGGTTCAAATGGTTCGTCGAGGGGTTGTCCGACGGCACCCTCGGGTTCGCCGGCGAGGAGAGCGCGGGCGCCTCGTTCCTGCGGGAGGACGGGACGGCGTGGAGCACGGACAAGGACGGACTGATCCTCGGGCTGCTCGCGGCGGAGATGATGGCGACGACCGGGAGGGACCCGGGCGACCATTATGCCGACCTGACCCGGGAGTTCGGCGCCCCGGTGTACGAAAGGATCGACGCCCCCGCGACGAGGGAGCAGAAAGTCGCGCTGTCGAAACTGTCACCCTCCCAGGTGACGGCGAAGACGCTGGCGGGGGAGCGGATCGAGGCGATGCTCACGACCGCTCCCGGGAACGGCGCCGCGATCGGGGGGCTCAAGGTGGTCACCGCGAACGGCTGGTTCGCCGCCCGCCCCTCGGGGACCGAGGACGTCTACAAGCTGTACGCCGAGAGCTTCCTCGGCGAGGACCACCTGCGGAAGATCCAGGAGGAGGCCCAGGCCCTCATCGCGCGGGTTCTCTCCTCCGCGGGTCCGGGGTAGCCTCCCCCGGGCGGTGCACTAGTACGGCCACGTTCACTCCCGCACCTCGGGCATGTCCTCTCCGTGGACGGCGGCGATTGCCGCGATCTGGCCGTCGGCGAAGGACGGTGCTTTGCCGACCTGTTCCAGCCGCGCGCGTTCGACGCCGTGCCAGGATGCGGCTTGGGGCATCCGGTCGGAAAACCAACGGGATGATGCCGATCCATCCGCGATCGCGGTAACATGTCGTGGTGTGCGGCGGGGAGGGAGTAGCGGATGCGCGTTGCGATTACGGGTTCGACCGGGCTCGTCGGTTCCGAGGTGGTGACGGTTCTTTCCGCGGCGGGACATGAGGTTGTCCGCCTGGTCCGGCGTGCCCCCGCTCCCGGGGAGAAGGCAGTCCAGTGGGACCCCGCTAAGGGAGAGGTGGACGCGGCGGGGCTCGAGGGGTTCGACGCCGTGATCCACCTGGCGGGCGAGAACGTCGGCTCCGCCCGGTGGTCCGCTTCCAGGAAGGCCGCCATCCGGGACAGCCGCGTGAACGGTACGCGCCTTCTCTGCGAGGCCCTCGCGAGACTTTCCCGGCCGCCGAAGACGCTCGTGTGCGCCTCCGCGATCGGCTATTACGGAGACCGGGGAGAGGAGATGTTGACCGAAGGGAGTCCGCCCGGCACGGGGTTTCTCTCCGAGGTCTGCCGGGAGTGGGAGGCGGCCTCCGGGCCGGCCGTGCGGAAGGGGATCCGGGTCGTCGCATTGCGGATCGGGATGGTGCTTTCGCCAAAAGGGGGGGCGCTGCCGCGGATGCTCCCGCTCTTCCGGGGGGGGCTCGGGGGCGTGATCGGCGGCGGGCGCCAGTACGTCAGCTGGATCGCTCTCGGCGAGATTCCCCCGATCCTCCTCCATGCGCTGCATTGCGGCGACTTGAGCGGCCCGGTCAACGCCGTCGCGCCGCACCCGGTCACCAACCGGGAGTTTACCGGGGCGCTCGGAAAGGCCTTGTCGCGCCCGACGCCGCTTCCCGTCCCGGCCTTCGCCCTCCGCCTCGCCGTGGGGCGGGAAATGGCGGACGCCCTGCTCCTGTCGAGCGCCCGCGCGGTTCCGCGCCGCCTCGAGGAGACCGGCTACCGATTCCGTTTCCCCGAACTCGGGGGAGCCTTGCACCACCTGCTCGCCAAAGGGAAGGAGTGTCCTCCCCCATGAAAGTCCTTCTCTTCGGCACCTGCCTGGTCGACACCTTCTTCCCCGAAGCGGGGGAGGCGACGGTGCGGCTGCTGCGGCGGTTCGGGGCGGAACCGGTCTTCCCGAAGGGGCAGACGTGCTGCGGTCAGCCGGCGTTCAACGCCGGGTTCGAGGCGCAGGCCCGCGCGGCGGCCAAGCATTTTCTCTGGGAGTTCGACGGCGACGACCCGATCGTCACCCCGTCGGGCTCCTGCGCCGCGATGGTCAAGCACCACTATCCCCGGCTGTTTCGCGACGATCCTTCACTGCTGGCGAAGGCGGTGCGGGCGGGGGAGCGGATCTACGAACTCACCCAGTTCCTGGTCCACGTGGCGAAGGCGCACGAGGCGGGGCTGCGCGGGAAGGGAACGATCACCTACCACGCTTCGTGCCACCTGACCCGGTCGCTGGGCGTCCGGGAGGAGCCGCTGACGCTCCTGTCTTCGCTGAAAGGAGCGATCTTCCTCCCGATGCCCGACGCCGCCCGCTGCTGCGGCTTCGGCGGGACGTTCATGGCGAAACTGCCGGAGATCTCCTGTGCGCTGGCGGACGAGAAGGCCGCTTCCATCGAGGCGACGGGGGCCGACACGGTGACGGGGTGCGATTCGGGCTGCCTCATGAACATCACGGACGCGATGCGGCGGCGGGGGACGCGGATCCGGGTCGCCCACATCGCGCAGTTGCTGGCGGAGGGGCTGTGAGCCACGAACAGACGAGCCTGGCGTTCCGCGAAAACACCGTGCGCGCGCTGAAAGACTCCCCCTTGCGGGCCGCGATGCGGCATGCGACCGACACGTTCGGGACGAAGCGCGCCGACGCGTTCGCCCCCCTTGCGGATCTCGAGGCGCTGCGGGACCGGGCCTCCGCGATCCGGGACGACGTGCTGGCGAACCTGCCGATGTACGTGGACCGGTTCGTCGCCTCCGCCACCCGCGCCGGGGCGACGGTCCACCGGGCGAAGGACGCATCCGAAGCGCGGGAGATCGTCGCGAGGGTCCTGTCCGAACGGGGTGCGCGTCTTGTCGTGAAAGGGAAATCGATGGTCTCCGAAGAGGTGGATCTCAATTCCCACCTCGAGGCCGCGGGGATGGAGGTCGTGGAGACCGACCTCGGAGAATACATCATCCAGATGGAAGGGGAGTCGCCGTCCCACATCATCGTCCCGGCGATCCACAAGAACCGGCGCCAGGTGGGCAGGCTCTTCGCGGATCGTCTGGGGGTGCCGTATACCGACGATCCCCAGGCGCTGACGAAGATCGCCCGCAAGGCGCTCCGGGAGAAGTTCCTCTCCGCCGACGCCGGGGTCTCGGGGGCGAACTTCGCCGTCGCGGACACGGGAGTCTCGTCCTCGTGACGAACGAAGGGAACGGCCGGATGGTGACGACCGTACCGAAGCTGCACGTCGCGATCCTTTCCGTCGAAAAGATGCTCCCGTCGCTCGCCGATCTGCCGGCATTCCTCCGCCTGCTTCCGCGGTCCGCGACGGGGCAGACGATGACCAGCTACGTCTCCGTCATCACCGGACCGCGCAAGGCGGGGGACGCGACCGGGGCGAAGGAGTTGCACATCGTCCTCCTCGACAACGGCCGCACGGAGATCCTCTCCGGGGAGTCGCGCGACATCCTCAAGTGCATCCGGTGCGGCGCGTGCATGAACGTCTGCCCCGTCTACCGGGCGGTGGGGGGGCACCCCTACGGGTGGACGTACCCGGGGCCGATGGGGATCGTCCTTACGACCCTGCTCACCGGGATGAGGAAGTCGCATCCCCTCGTGGACGCGAGCACCCTGTGCGGGGCGTGCGTCGAGGTTTGCCCGGTGCGCGTTCCGCTCGCCGACCTGATCCTCGGTCTTCGGCGGCGGAAGGTGCGCGAGGGGTTCTCCGACCCGCGGGAGCGCCGTGGGATGGAGGCGTTCGGGAAGGCGGCGGCAAAGCCGGCGCTCTTCTCCCTCGGACAGCGGCTCGCCGGCGCGTTCTGGCCGCTGGTGCGCGCCCTGGGCGGGAAAGACGTGGCGGGGAGGATGCCGGTGCCCGCGAAGACACCGTTGCGCCGGAGGCTGCCATGAGCGAAGCGGAGAGGGAACGGCTCTTCCTCGAGAACGCCGCGACAACGTCTGCAGGGACCCGCTCCGTCTCCGGTACGGAGGCCCTTCTCTCCGCGCTCGGAGAGATCGTCGCGATGGATTCGCCGGTCTACTGCCCCGGCGTGACGGAGCTTGAAAAGGCGGCCGCGCCTCTCTTCCCGGTCCGGGTGGACGATTACGCGGCGGCGGCGGTGACGGTGGAGGAGGTGTTCGGCGGGATCGCCGAGACCGGGACGCTCGTCTGCTCGAGCGAGGGAGGCCGCGCGGTGCAGGCGGGGCTGCTCCCCGCGCACCACGTGGCGATCGTGCGCCGGGGGCGGATCTTCGATACGCTGGACGATTTCTTCGCGGCGCTCTCCGGCGCCCCGCCCACGAACCTGACCCTGGTCACGGGACCCAGCCGCACCGCCGACATCGAGCTCACCCTGGCGATCGGCGTGCACGGCCCGGAGAGGCTCGACATCATCCTGTTTTAGAAGGCTTTCGCGCCCATCCGATCACGAGGTCGGCGACGTTGGTGCCCGTGGGTCCGGTGACGACCAGGTCTCCCAACGCCTCGAAGAACGGGTAGGCGTCGTTGTTCTCCAGGTGCGCGGCGGGGTCGAGCCCAAGGGACGAGGCGCGCGCGACCGTGGTTCCGTCGGCGTACGCCCCTGCGGCGTCGGTGGGTCCGTCGATCCCGTCCGTTCCCGCGGCCAGGATGGCCATCGCACCCTCGCCGGCCACTTCCACCGCCGCGGCGAGGGCGAACTCCTGGTTCCGTCCGCCCTTTCCGCTCCCGAGGACGTTCACCGTCGTCTCTCCGCCGGCGATCATTACAACCGCATGTCCCGGGGAAAGCGCCTCCGCGGCCACCCGCAGCCGGTCACAGAACGAACGGGAGCACTCCCTCGCCTCTCCGTGGAGGAAGCCGGGCAGGAGGACGATCGCCGTGGGGGCCGCGTTCCGCTCCCGGGCCGCCCGCATCGCCGCCGCGTCCATCGCCGTCCGGTTCGTTCCGAGGAGAACGGAAGTCGTCCCGAGGAAGGCGGGATCGTCCGGTTTCGGGGTTTCGGGGAGTGTGCCGTCCGCGCCCTCGGTAAGGTGCCGGCGCACCGCGGAGGGAACCGCGTAAAAGATGCCGTACCGCTCGAGGACCCCGATCGCGTCCCCGAACGTCGTCGGGTCCGGGGAGAAAGGGCCGGAGGCGATCACGGACGGGTCGTCGCCGGGAACATCCGACAGGAGCAGCGCCCATACGGTCGCGGGCTGCGCGGCGCGGGCCAACAGCCCCCCCTTGATCTCGGAGAGATGCTTGCGCACCGCGTTGAACGACGTGATGTCGGCGCCCGCCCGCAGGAGGTGGCGGAATGTTTCCGCCTTCTCTTCCATCGTGATCCCTGCGGCCGGTGCGGACAGCATGGCGGAACCGCCGCCCGACACGAGGGCGACCACGAGGTCCCCTTTCCCTGCGCTTTCCATGACCGCCAGGATCTCGCGCGCCGCCGCGAGACTGAAGATGTCGGGGACAGGGTGGCTGGCCGCCGCGAATCGCACCGGGCCCGACTGGCCGTCCGCGCCGCGCGGGACGGCGATCACCCCGTCCGCGACGCGCTTCCCCAGCGCCGCGAGAGCCGCCTCCCCCATCGCCCTTCCCGCCTTCCCGGCCCCGACGAGGTGGATGTTCCACAGGGACGAAAGGGGGATCGTCTCCCGGACGCCCGCCGCGTCGAGCACGACGGCATCGCCTTCCACGCGCAGCGCGGATGCGACGAGGCGCGCCGGGTCGACCGCCTTCACGGCGGCTCCGAAAAAATCCAGCAGTCGGTCCTTCTCTCGGGGGCTCACGGGAGATGCGTCAGATCGCCTTGCGATAGGCCAACCGGCGCTCCAGCCACCGGGACAGCTCCGTGAAGGCGAAGCAGATGACGAAGTAGATGACCGCGATGAAGATGAAGATCTCGGTGGGGTACAGCATCGTCCGGTTGTTGATCTGGGTGGCGATCTGGGTGAGCTCCGTCACCCCGACGATGAAGGCCAGCGAGGTGTCCTTGATCATCGACACGAACTGGTTGACGAAGGACGGGATCATGTTCCGAAGCGCCTGCGGGAGGATGATGTAGAACATCGCCTGTCCGTGGGAGAGCCCGGTCGATATGGCGGCCTCGGTCTGTCCCTTCGGGATCCCGACGATTCCCGCGCGCACGATCTCGGACATGTAGGCGGAGGTGAACAGGGTAAGTGCGACGATGATCGTCCACGACGCGGTCATCCCGGACCCCAGCATCGCCGGCAGAAGGAAGAACATCCAGAAGATGACCATCAGCAGCGGCATCCCGCGGATCGTCTGGATGACGGTCGAGGATCCGAACCGGAGCAGCCGGTTCCGGGAGACGCTCATCAGGCCCAGTACGAGCCCGCCGATGAAAGAGAGCGCGAGGGAGACCACGGCGAGGTACAGGGTGAGCCCCACGCCGCCGAGCGGGCCCTTCGGGTACCGGCCGATGAAGAAGTAGGACAGGTTGTCGGAAACGACGGAAAAGTCGAGCCCGCCGATCACGTCATCGCCCCTTGAGGGGCTGGAGGACCTTCTTGTCGTAGAGGGTCATCAGCCCGGTGATGGTGAAGGAAAGCGCCAGGTATACCAGGGTCGCCGCGGAAAACGCCTCGAACCCCTTGAAGGTGTAGCTCTCCACCTGCCGCGCCTGGTACATCAGTTCGGCGACGCCGATCGTCATCGCCAGCGACGAGTTCTTCATCAGGTTCAGGAACTGGTTGATGAGCGGAGGGATCGTGAGACGCACCGCTTGCGGCAGGATGATGTACTGCATCGAACGGATGTAGGAGAAACCGGAGCTGCGGGCCGCCTCCATCTGTTCTTTCGGGATGGAGCGCACCCCGGACCGGATGTCCTCCGCGATGAAGGCGGAGGTGTAGATCGTCAGGGCGATCACGGCGGCGGCGAACTCGAAGTCCTGCTTGACCAGCCAGTCGTTCGCCACCGCCGGGAGCACCTTGTAGGAGCCGAAGTACCAGAAGAAGATCTGGACCAGCAGGGGGGTGTTGCGGAAGAACTCGAGGTATCCGTGCGCGAACCATCGAACGGGCCGGAGGTGGCTCATCCGCATGATGGCGATGATCAGTCCGAGCAGGAACGACAGGGCGATCGACACCATCGAGAGCTTGATCGTCACGTAGAAACCGGAAACGATCCAATCGAAATACTTCCCGGAGGTGACGATCGCCCAGTCGAACTTGTAGGTCAGCAACGGTAGCTTCCCGCTCCGGTTACTCGGTCCCGCGCTTGTCGGCCGTGATCGTGAAGCTGCCCCGCGCGATCGGGCTGTCCGAGTCCGGGCCGAACCACTTCGTGAAGATCTTCGCCGCCTCGCCGTTCTTCTCCATCTCGAGGATCGTGTCGTTGACGAACTTCACCCAGTTGGTGTCGCCCTTCCGCATCCCGATGCCGTACGGCTCATCCGAGATCGCGATGTCCGGGATCTCGAACTTCCCCTTCGTCGCGGGGTTCTTCTCGAGCTTGCCGAGCTGGCCGGCCAGGATCGACTCGTCGGTCGTCACGGCGATGACCTTCCCCTGCTGCACCGCGAGGACCCCTTGCGGATAGTCGTCGAAGGAGAGGACCGTGGCCGAAGGGACCGCCTTCTTCACGTTCTGCTCCGAAGTGGAGCCCTTGGCCGTCCCGATCTTCTGCCCTTCGAGGTCCTTCAGGCTCTTGACCGCCCCCTTCTTCGTGAGGAACTTCTGGCCGGTCAGGAAGTAGGTGTAGCTGAAGTCGATCTGCTTGGCCCGTTCGGGGTTCTTCGTCATCGTCGCGGCGATCAGGTCGATGCGCCCCTCCATCAGCATCGGCATCCGGTTCGCGGAGGAGACGGGCTTGTACTCCACCTTCACGCCCAGTTTCTTCGCGATGTACTTGACGAAGTCGATGTCGTACCCGACGAACTCCTTGGTGTTCGGGTCCACGGAGCCGAACGGCGGCAGGGAATCCTTGACCCCAGCCACCAGCACCCCGCTCTTCTTCACATCCGCCAGGGTATCGCCCGCCAGGGCGGCCCCGCACATTGCGCCGACCATCGCCAGCGCCAGAACGAACAGCCCGATTCTCCTTGCCATCGTCTTTCCTCCTTGTGGTGGTGGTTCAGTGCATGGGCGACAGGATCTGCTTCAGGAACTGCTTCGCCCGGTCGTGTTTCGGGTTCTTGAAGAACTCCTCGGGAGGGGCCTCCTCCAGGATCGTCCCGAAGTCCATGAAGATGATGCGGTGGGAGACCTCCCTGGCGAACCCCATTTCGTGCGAGACCACGATCATCGTCATCCCCGAGAGCGCCAGGTCCTTCATGACCTGGAGGACCTCGCCGATCATCTCGGGGTCGAGGGCCGACGTCGGCTCGTCGAAGAGCATGATCTTCGGGTCCATCGCGAGCCCCCGTGCGATCGCAACCCGCTGCTGCTGGCCGCCCGAGAGCTGCGTCGGGTAGGCGTCCCGCTTCTCGGACAACCCGACGCGCTCGAGGAGCGCGAGCGCCTTCTCCTCCGCCTCCTTACGGGTCTTGTTGCGGATCTTCATGGGGGCCAGCGTGATGTTTTTCAGGACCGAGAGGTGGGGGTAGAGGTTGAACTGCTGGAAGACGAAGCCGATCTCCGCCCGCAACTTGTTGATGTCGGTCTTCTTTTCCGAGAGGTCCATCCCGTCGACGATCAACTTCCCCTCGTTGATCGGCTCGAGGTCGTTGATCGTCCGGATGAGGGTCGATTTCCCGGAACCGGAGGGGCCGCAGACCACGACGACTTCGCCCGCCCGCACATGAAGGTTGATGTTGTTCAGCACGTGCAGCTTGCCGAACCATTTGTGGACGCCCTCGAAACGGATCATCGCGCCTCCCCGCGTATTCCCCGGGCTGCGGAATCGCTGTCTCTACCCCGCGTTCGCTGATTATACATGATCCGGGCACCGTCGCACCCCCGGGAATTTTCGGGGGGGGCACGCAACGGCCCATTTTCCCCTTAAGATTTTCGCGCTCCTTTCCGATAGGCTACACGATACCTTGCGGAAGGGGTGCGTCCGGGTGAAGAAACCGCTTTACGATGCCGAAACCGCACGGGTCGAGCAGCTGCTGCTCGACATCGCGCGGGTGCATCATTGGACCGGCCTGTACGCTCCCCGGCACCCGATCCTCGCCGGGCGCATCGACGCGCTGCGCGCGTCCCTTTCGGGGGAAGCACGCCGCGAACCTTCCGGGATGCTCCTTCTTGGCATCGCGCGGGACCGGGTGCTCTTCCGGGACCGGTTCTTCGGCGGCGACCACCCCCTTGTTTCGAACTTCACCGAAGTGCTCTACCGCCGGCACGTCGCGACGCTCGGGATCGCCGAGGATGTCACGGCGGGGGAGCTTTCCGTCTTTTTCCGCTGCCTTCACGATCTGCGCTCCGGGAAGACCGACGACCCTCCCGAGGAGTACCTGGTCCGGGAGGGGATCCGCGGGATCCGCCTCTCCCCCGTGGACTACAAGGAGGTGCTCTCCCGGGGGATCCTGGCGACGGAGGCGGCTGCTGGATCCGAACCTCGCCAGGAGGCGCTCTGGCGGACGCTCATCTCTGCCCATCTCCCGGCCGTTGACGACGAGCGGCATATCATGAGGGAACTCGCCGAATTTCCGGAGCTTCTCCCGCTGATCATGAAACGCGCCGTGGCGGCCCTCGCGGGCGGTTCGGCCTCCTCTTCCGGCGCCGGAAGCGCCCCGGGGATCCTCTCGGCCGACGTTCTGCGGCGGATGTTCCGGCGGCTCGGGCTTGCCCTAAAGGTCCTTCCGGCAAAGCGGAGAAAGGAGATTCTCGGCCTCCTTGCCGAGGGGGTCGCTCCCCCGGGGTCCGATCCGCAAGGTTCCGATCCGGAAATCCCCATGGAGATCGCACGCTCCATGTCCGAGGGATATTCCGACCGCGAATTCCTCGAGTTGCTGGCGTCGCTTCTCTCCCTCGAGGAGAAGGGGGGGAAGAGGCTCCTCCGGGTCTTCGAGATCATCGCCGCCGAACGGGACGTGAAGGGATCGCTCCTTCCGCTGCTCCGCACATGGAAGCGGGAGAACCTGCGCCAGAAGAAATATTTCGCCGCGAAGACGTGGGAGACGATCGAGCTGCTCCTGCTCGATCGGGGGGAAAGGCTGCACACCGAGGAAGACCACACGGCACTGCTGGAGCGGCTCTCAACCTCCGCGGGAAAGGTCTCCGGGGACACCCCCGGACGGAGGATCGCCCCTCTGTTCTCCCAGGAGGCGATCCGCAGGGCAGGCACGGCTGTCCGGGTGGAACTGCTTCTCTCGGAGAAGCGGGATCCTGATTTCCTCGACCTCCTCGCCGCTCTCGAAGAGGGGATCCCGGGGTTGATCGACGAGCGGGATTTCGTGACGCTCGATCGGGTCCTGGCCTCTTTCCTCGAGGCCTCGGAATCGGGGACGCCGGCGCAAAAGGCCGCGGCGGGCGACGCACTGCGCTCCGTGGACTTCCTGCGGATCGTCGACGCGATCCTCTCGAGTCCGGGCGCCTTGGAGGACGAGAAGGGCGGCGCGGCGCTCCTGTCGAAACACGGATCCCTGGCGGCGGAGGCGCTTCTCCGGAAACTTCAGGACGAAGAAGGGCCGGGACGGAGGAAAATCCTCCTGTCGCTGCTCCTGCGTCTCGGGGAGAAGTCCGTTCCGCCGATCCTCTCCCGCATCAAGGGGCAGCGATGGTTCTTCCTCCGGAACCTCTGTTTCCTCCTCGGCGAGATCGGGTCGTCCGCCGGCATCCCCGCGCTCGTGGTCATGCTGTCCGACAGGGAGACGAAGGTCCGCCGGGAGGCGGTCCAGGCGCTCGGGAAGATCCGGACGCCCGACCCGGACGCGATCACCGCCCTCGGCAGGATGCTGCTCCGCGAACCGTTCTTCTCCTCCCTGCGCGAAGACTCCGTCCGCGTCGACGCTGCCATCGCCCTCTTCCGCATCGGGGGCGCGGAGGCGGTCGCCCTTCTTCACCACGGGAAATCGTCGAGGAAGAAGGCCGTGCGGGAGCAGTGCGAGGCGCTGTTGCGAACGAGGGGGACGGTATGAAGGCGCAGGAGGTTTACCTTGCGATCCTGACCGACCTGGTCCGGTCCATCCAGGCGGCGGCACTCTATCCGGAGACCCACCAACGCGTCCAGGAACCGGTGTCGCGTCTCCACAGGAGGGTCAGGATCGAAGCGAAACGGCTCGGGGGGAGCCTGAGCGTCGGATTTTTCGGAGACCGGGTGGTGGTCGACCAGTTCCCTGTCCACGCGTCCACCCTGGGGGTCGGGCGTCTTGCCCGTAGAATGGCGTCCTGCGGGATCGAGAAGGTCGCCATCGGGGAGGCGGTCACCCTTCCGGAGATGAGGCGGTTCGTCTATTTCATCGCGGGGGTCGGGGAGACCGACGGGTCCCGGGCATGGAAACAGATCTCCTTCGGGAGCCTCCGGGCGGACGATCCGGCGAAATCCCCGGGGGTGTTTCCTGGAGAGGTGATCTCCGGAGAGGCGATCTCCGGAGATGTGCCGCACACTCCCCAGGTGCTCGCCGGGGCTACGGATGTGCTGAAGGAAGTGCTCCATTCCATCGCCGCCAAAGGCTCCCTGGGGAACGTGGAAGAGGGGAGGGACATCGTGGCGGCGGTGATGAAGGGGTTGAGGGAGGACGAATTCCTGATCGACCGGATGATCCGCCTTCAGGCGCGAGACGACTACACGGTCGCCCACTCCCTGAACGTCTGCGTGATGGTGGTGGCCCAGGCGGCCCGCCTGGATCTCTCCGAAGCGGTGATCCGGGACATCGGGCTGGCCGCGCTCCTGCACGACATAGGGAAGGAACTTGTCCCCGCGGAGATCCTGAACAAGCCGGGGAAACTCGATCCCGGGGAGTTCGCGAAGATCTCCCTCCATCCGGTCCTGGGGGCCACCCATCTGCGGAAGATGTCCCTGGCAAGCGATCTTCCGGTGATCGTGTGCTTCGAACACCACATCCGCCACGACCGGTCCGGGTACCCGACCCCCCGCTTCCAGGACGTTCCGCACCCCGCTTCCCAGATGACCCAGATCGCCGACGTGTACGACGCGCTTCGCACGTACCGGCCGTATCGCCCGAGCCTGGACCAGGAGACGGCGTTGGGGATTCTCCGCGAGGGACGGGGGACGGAGTTCGAGCCGCTGTTCCTCGACCGCTTTCTCGAGATGGTCTCCTGATCCCTGCGCGGCTTTCCCGCTCCGGAAGGAAACGATTTACCCCGGAGGGAAGAGGCGGGAGATCCGGTGGCGGCGGTCCGCGAAGGCGCGGTAGAGGAAACGGGACGCGGCCCCGGCGCCGGGGAGGCGGAAGAGGCCGGCGGCCCGCCGGAACCGCCGCGTGCGGCGCAGGATCTCCGGAAGAGCCCGTTCACCGGCAAGGACCGTTCCATCCGGCAGGACGAGATGCATCGCCTGGAGGCAAGCGGCCTCGTCGATCGCGGGGAATCGCGAACGGGTTTCCGCGGAACGGCAGGGGAGATATTCGAAGGAGCCGGGGGCCGCGCTGTTGCGACGGACCCAGTCGACGGCCGCGCGGCAGACCGGACATTCCGCATCGTAGATTAGGGCGACAGGGGGAATCATTTCAGGCCTCTCTCTGGCCGGGATCAACTTTCTATAAGGTGCAGGCGCTTTCGGGGGACATTCCTGGTTCACCCCCGGGACGAATGGTAGGGGTGTTCTCCCACTGAGGGAAGGAGTGTCCCCCGCCCACGCATTTTCCGTTAGCAGATCCGCGGGAGCTGGTCCCCCACGGGATAGTCGACCGCCCGCACGCCGCCCGCGAGGGTGCGCATCCGCACGCCGGCCGCTCCGGGCGCCACCTCCCCGATCACCGCCGCCTCCCGTCCGTACGGGTGCTCCCGCAGAACGGCGACGATCGCGTCCGCGGCATCCCCCGCCACGATCAGCACCGCCTTCCCCTCGTTGGCGAGATACAGCGGGTCGAACCCGAGGATCTCGCACACGCCGCGCACCGATTCCCGCACCGGGAGCCGGGCCTCGTCGAGCACGAACCGGGCGTTCGCGGCCGACGCCATCTCGTTCAGCGTCACGCCCACCCCGCCGCGCGTGGGATCGCGCATGAAGCGCACCTTGCCGGCGAACCGCGGAAGAAGCGGAAGGAGAAGGCCCGAAAGCGGCGCCACGTCGGAAAGCACGGGGGCTTCGATCGCCAGATTCTGCCGGGCGATGAGCACCGCCACCTGGTGGTCCCCCATCGTCCCCGTGAGCAGGATCCGGTCGCCGGGGCGGATCTCCGGCGGCGCGGGGCGCCAGCCGTCCACCGAAACGCCGACGCCCGCCGTGGTGATGAAGATCCCGTCCCCCTTGCCTCGCTCCACCACCTTCGTGTCCCCGCAGGCGATCGGCACCCCGGCCTCCTTCGCCGCGTCCCGCATCCCGGCGAGCGCGCGTTCCAGGGTATCGAGCGGCAGCCCCTCTTCGAGGATCAGGCCGCACGACATCGCCACCGCCTTCGCCCCGCAGACGGCGAGGTCGTTCACGGTGCCGCAGACGGCCAGCCGGCCGATGTCGCCGCCGGGAAAGAACGGGGGGGTCACCACGTACCCGTCGGTGGTGAAGGCGATCTCCCCCTCGATCCGGCCGAGAAGCCCCGCGTCGAGGAACGGGGAGAGCACGGGATTGTCGAAATACCGGGCGATCACCTTCGCGATCAGGTCGCGGGTGCGCTTGCCTCCCTCGCCGTGGGAAAGAAGGATCCTGTCGTGCATCGGTACCTACAGGACTCCGTATTTGTAGTACGCGGCGCACGATCCTTCGCTGCTGACCATGCACGGGCCGTACGGTTCCTCCGGCACGCACGCCTTGCCGAAGAGGGGGCAGTCGACCGGGAGGATCTTCCCCTTGAGCACGTCGCCGCAGCGGCAGGCGGTCCTTTCCGGAGCAAAGACGACGGGGGCGCCGAACTTCACCTCCGCGTCGAAGGAGGCGTACCGGTCGGCGATCCGCAGGCCCGACCCCGGGATGACGCCGATCCCCCGCCACCCCGTGTCGCACGGGACGAAGACGTCGCGGATCAGGTCCTGCGCCTTCCGGTTCCCGGTCGCCGTGGCCACGCGCGAATACTCGTTCTCCACGCGTGCGACACCCTCCTTTTTCTGCCGCAGCAGCATCGAGATCCCCAGCAGGATGTCGAGCGGTTCGAACCCGGCGACCACGCACGGGATGCCGTACCGCCGCGCGACCGGCCGGTAGGCGTCCGTTCCGATCACGACGGAGACGTGGGCGGGGCAGAGGAACCCCTCGATGCGGACCTCGGGATCGGCGGCCAGGACCCCCATCGCTTCCGGGATCGTGCGCACGGACGACAGGACCGAGAAGTTTCCAACTTCACGAACGGATGCCGTTTTGATGGCGCCGCCGATGGCGGGCGCCGTCGTCTCGAACCCCACGCCGAGGAAGACGACCTCCCGGTCCGGCATCGCGGCGGCCAGCGTCACCGCGTCGAGCGGCGAGTAGACGACACGGACCTCCAACCCCGCCCCCTTCTCCTTCTCGAGGGAGGAGGATTTTCCCGGGACCCGCAGCATGTCGCCGAAGGAGGCGAGCAGGACTCCCCGCTCCGTGCCCAGCGCGATCGCGGCGTCGATGTACCCGTCGGGGGTGACGCAGACCGGGCAGCCGGGTCCCGAGAGCATCGTCACGGAGCCCGAGAGCAGCGGCCGGATCCCTCCGCGCGCGATCGCCACGGTGTGGGTGCCGCAGACTTCCATCAGGCGGACGGGAGCGTCCCCCGCGTCGCGCCGGATCCGCTCGACCAGCGCCTTCGCGGTCGCAGGGTCGCGGAAGTCGTCGATGTATTTCATTCCGCGGTTCATGAATCGCCGGAGGAATCGGCCTCCGCGATCTCCCGGAACAGCGCAAGCGTCTGCTCCGCCTCCTCCTCCGAGAGTTTCTCGATGGCGAAGCCGGCGTGGACGATCACCCACTCCCCGACGGAGACGTCGTCGATGAGCATCAAGGAGATCTCCCGCCGGACGCCTCCCAGCTCGACGACCGCCGCCCCGTCACCGGTTTCCATGATCTTCGCGGGAACCGCGAGGCACATGACCCTACCCCCCTGCGACCTGCGCGGCCGCGTAGTACGCTTGCCCGAGCGAGATCCCGCCGTCGTTCGCCGGGACCTGCCGGTGGATCAGCGGCGTGAGCTTCCGCTTTCGCAGGCCCGAAAGGACCCGAGACAGCAGCGTCACGTTCTGGAACACGCCCCCGGAGAGGACGACGTGCCTCGCGCCGGCGCTTTCCGCCAGTCGGGCAGCCGCGGCGACGGTCGCCGCGGCAAGCGTGTCGTGGAACCTCCGGGAAATCACCTTCGCCGGGAGGCGTCCGCGGGCGTCCGCCACCGTTCCCCGGAGGAGTTCGCTCCAGTCTATCGTAAGTTGCCCTCCTTCTTCAGCGAGGGTGAACGGATACGTGCCGGCGACGGCCCGCGCCGCGACTCCCTCCAGGAGCATCGGCGCCTGCCCCTCGTAGCTCGACCGGACGCACAATCCGCAGATCGCGGAGACGGCGTCGAAGAGTCGTCCCGCGCTGGAGGTCGGGATCACGTTGATCTTCTTCTCCAGCGCCTCGAGCACCCGGCGGACCGAGGTCCCGGGGATGCCGGGGAACAGCTCCCGCGCCGCCGTTTCCGCCTCCGCGGCCCCGAGGGTCGCCCGCAGCAGGGAGAGGGCGGTCCGCCACGGCTCCCGGACGGCGGCGTCCCCGCCGGGGAGGGGGAAGTACGCGAGGTGCCCCGCGCGGCGCACTTCTATCCCGTCGATGGCGAAGAACTCGCCGCCCCAGATCGCGCCGTCCTCGCCGTACCCGGTCCCGTCGAACGCCACCCCCACGGCCTTCCCGGAGAACCCGGTTTCGGCCAGCGCGGAATAGATGTGCGCCTTGTGGTGCTGCAGCGCGAAGAGGCGGTCCGCGCCGGCGCGTTCGGCGAACGCGGTGGTGAAGTACGCGGGGTGCAGGTCGTGGCACGCGGCGCGTGGCCGTGCGCCGAGGAATCGCAGGAAGAAGCGGTACGTCTCCTCGTAGAAGTCGCGCACCGGCGCCTGCTCGAGGTCCCCGATGTGCTGGGACAGGTACGCCGCGTCCCCCTTGACGAAACAGAAGGTGTTTTTCAGTTCGCCGCCCAGGCCGACGACGTCGGGGAAGGAGCGGAGCAGGGTCACGGGGGCCGGGACGAACCCGCGGGCGCGCCGGACCGGGTAGATCCCCCGGCCGACCCGGCGCACCACGGAGTCGTCGGACCGTTGCACGACCTCGCGGTCGTGAAGGAGGAACAGGTCGGCGATCCCGCGAAGGCGCGAGATCGCCTCGTCGTTCCCGATCGCGATCGGCTCGTCGGTCGCGTTGCCGCTCGTCATCACCAGCGGCCGGTCCACGCGGTCCAGGAGCATCCGGTGCATCGGCGTGTACGGGAGGAGAACCCCCGCCGTCGGCAGCCCCGACGACACCGACGGCGCGAGAGGGGACCGGGCGCGCGCGGGAGCGAGGAGGACCGGGGCCCGCGGCGAGCGGAGGATCGACTCGTCCGCCGCCGCGAGGTACACGGCGGAGCGAACGGAAGCGACGTCCCGGAACATCACGGCGAACGGCTTCTCCTCGCGGCGCTTCCGCGTCCGCAGCGCGCGCACGGCGCCGTCGTTCGTCGCGTCGACGGCGAGCTGGAAGCCGCCGAGGCCGCGCACCGCGACGATCGCCCCGCCGAGAATCGCCGCCGCGGCCGTGCCGATCGGGTCATCGGTTTCCACCGGCGCACCGTCGCCGTCGCGCACGTACAGGCGCGGCCCGCAGGCGGGACAGGCGTTCGGCTCCGCGTGGAAGCGGCGGTCGTCGGGGTCCCCGTACTCTTTCCGGCACGCGGCGCACATCGGAAAGGAGGCCATCGACGTCCGTTCCCGGTCGTAGGGGAGGGAGGTCACGATGGTGAACCGGGGACCGCAATTCGTGCAGTTGGTGAACGGGTACCGGTGACGGCGGTCCGAAGGATCGGAGAGTTCCCCGGCGCATTCGGGACAGGTCGCGATGTCGGGGGGGATCGTGGAGAGGGCGATGCCGTCGCGGCGGCTCGCCCGGATCGTGAATCCCGGGACGCCGGTCGACGCGGCCTTGCGGACGGAGAGACGGGTGACACGTGCCGCGGGGGGGATTTCCGACCCGAAGAGGGCGCGAAAGCGCGAGAGCGCCGCCGCGTCCCCTTCTATATGGATGACGACGCTCCCCGGGGTGTTCTCGACCCACCCTGCGAGTCCGCACCGCGAAGCCAGCCGGTGGACGAAGGGACGGAACCCCACCCCCTGCACCACGCCGCGGGCGGTGATCTCGATCGCAGCGATGCGCACGGGGCGGCCCGTTACGGGCGGGGGGCGGCCGCGAACGCCGCGATCTCGGACCGCACCTTTTCGACGATCTCCCCGAACCGCGCCGCGAGCGGTTCCGACAGTTCGAGGCTGTACGTTTCGATGTCGGCGGGGACGATGCCGAGGACGATCATCTCCGGGAGGGTCTCGCGCAGCCGCATCATCCCGAGCGTGTCCGCCAGGTTCAGGTCGTGGAGGGACCAGGCGGGAGCGGCGCTCCCGGCCAGTTCGTCGGGGGTCATCCGCACGACCGTCCCCGGAGGGAACGGGGCGTCGACGGCGTCGACAAGGACGACGCGCTCCTCCCCCTCGACCAGCGTCAGGAGGGTGGCCCCCGCGACTCCGCCGTCCAGGAACTCGACGCCCGGCGTTTCTCCCCGCGAGGAGAGCTCCCGCACGACGTGGACCCCGATCCCCTCGTCGCAAAGCAGGATGTTCCCGACGCCGATGACCCGCAATACTCCCCCTCCGTCGTAAAAACTCAGTGTAGCAGAACGGGCGGGCACCCCACTCCCGTACGAAATACGCTCCCTGGGGTACCCTCGCTGTAGGAATAACGGAGGGCACTCCCTGGGGTACCCCCGCCGTAGGAAGAACGGGGGGCACAACCGGTGTGGTATCCTGACCCGCATGGGAAACGGGGGGAACGTTCGCATCGACGTGGAGCGATCGATTCTGCAATCCGCTGAAGACGCCGCCGCGGAGATCCGCGCCCTCCTCCTGGAGCGGAAGATCTACGCGCTCAACCTCATCTCCTCGCCGGGTTCCGGGAAAACGACGCTGATCGAGGCGCTCCTCGCCCGGGTCGAAGGGAAGGGGGGCGTGGCCGTCGTCGAGGGGGACATCGAGACCGAGATCGACGCGGAGCGGATCCGGAAGCACGGCGTCCAGGTGCGGCAGATCAACACCCGGTCGTCCTGTCACATCCAGCCGTCCCGCCTCCTGTCCGTCCTCCGGGAGATGGACTTGTCGGAGACCCGCCTTCTTCTCGTGGAAAACGTCGGGAACCTCGTCTGCCCCGCGGAAGTCCCGCTGGGGGAGGATGCCCGCGTCGTACTGCTGAGCGTCACGGAGGGGGACGAGAAGCCGCTCAAGTACCCGCTCGTCTTCAAGACGTCGGACCTGCTCGTGATCACGAAGACGGATTTGTTGCCGTACGTAACGTTCGACGTCGACCGCGTCCGCCGCGCCGCGCGCGCCGCCAACCCCGTGGTGGAGATCTTCGAGGTCTCCGCGACCACCGGCGCGGGAATGTCCGCGCTCCTCGACCGGATCGAGGCGCGGCAGGCGATGAAGCGGTAAGTGCACGAGCTCGGGGTCGCCAACGAGATTCTCGACATCGCGCTCTCCGAGGCGGGGCGGCACGCGGCGAAAAAGGTGACGTCGATCCGGCTGCGCGTGGGCGTCCTGCGCGCCATCGAGTCCGGGAATCTCTCCTTCCTCTTCGAACACCTCGCACGCGGAACCCCCGCGGAAGGCGCGCACCTCGAAATCGTGGAGGAACCGGTCCGGGTCGAATGCGATGCGTGCGGGGTGTCCGAGGCCGCCTCCTTCCTGCTGGAGTGCCCCCGCTGCAAGGGGTCGGGCGTTTCGGTCACCGGCGGCGACTCCCTGTCGATCCTCTCCCTCGACGTCGACGCCTGAATCCTCGATCCGCCCCTCTCGGTGCACGGCCTCTGCGGGAACGGAACCCTGGAAGCCGGCCTCACTGTGCCCCCCGTTCTTCCTACTGCGGGGGTACCCCAGGGAGCGCACCTCATACGGGAGTGGGGCGCCCCACTCCTGCGGCGACTCCGCCGAAGGAGGAAACGAACAACGTTTCATCGCCGCGTGCATTCTCCTGCCTATATATATTCCTTTCAATAGATTGCCGAATATAAAGAACAAATCTCTTGACAGGAATAGAACTATTTTTTAGATTTACTGAAACACCAGGCTGCCCGTGCAGGAGGCGCAGATGCTCACGAAGCGGGGGAACGGTTTCAGTCGGCGCGATTTCATCCGGATTGCGGGGGGGACCCTCGCGACGCTCGGAATGTCCGGGACGTTGACGCCGAAGCTGGCGCGGGCGCTGGAAAAGGCGGCGGCGGGGAGGCCCAAGGTCGTCTGGCTCCACTTCGCCAGCGACACCGGCTGCACGGAGTCGTTCATCAAGTCGGACGCACCGAGCGCGGGGGAACTGGTCCTCGACATCCTGAGCGTCGACTACCACGAGTCGATCATGGCCGCCGCGGGGAAGCAGGCCGACGAGGTGCTGGCCAAGGCCGTGGCGGGGAAGGATTACATCTGCGTCGTCGAGGGCGGAATCCCCACGGTCCCCGGCCACGGGATGATCGGCGGGCGCGAGATGCTGGCCATCGCGAAGGAGGTCTGCGGGAACGCCAAGGCGGTCGTCGCCATCGGCTCCTGCGCGGTCGACGGCGGCGTTCCGGCCGCGAAGCCGAACCCGAGCAAGATCCTGGGCATCGGCGAAGCCCTCGGGATGAAGGTGGTGAATCTTCCGTGCTGCCCCGTGAACCCGGAGTGGCTCGTCGGCACGGTCGTCTACGTCCTGGCGATGGGGAAGCTCCCCGAGCTCGACGGGAAGGGCCGCCCGCTGATGTTCTACGGAAGGAAGATCCACGACAACTGCCCGCGGCGGACCCACTTCGACGGCGGCCGCTTCGTCGAACAGTTCGGTTCGAAGGAGGAGGCCGCGGGATATTGCCTCTACAAGATGGGGTGCAAGGGGCCGGAGGCGTGGTCGGAGTGCCCGAAGACCCGCTGGAACTCGAAGGAGTCGTGGTGCATCGAGATCGGCTCGCCGTGCCTCGGATGCTCCGAGAACAACTGGACTGACCACTTCGCCCCCTTCTACGGGAAGCTCGCCAACGTCCCCCTGCCGTACGGCGACGTGACCGCGGACAATATCGGCCTCGGCCTCGCGGTCGTCACCGGCGCCGCCATCGCCGGCCACGCCGTGCTGAAGGCGACCAGGGGAAAGGGCGAGGACGGGAAGAAGTAGGAGAGTCCCCTTACCTCAACCGGAAAGGACGAGAGGGAGAGCCATGGCAAAGCGAGTCGTGATCGACCCGGTTTCCCGCATCGAAGGACACCTGCGCATCGAGGTGGAGGTGGAGAACGGCAAGGTGAAGGACGCCTGGAGCTCCGGGACCCTCTTCCGCGGCTTCGAGACCATCCTGCGGGGGAGGGACCCGCGCGACGCCTGGTTCATCACCCAGCGGATCTGCGGCGTCTGCCCCGTCTCCCACGGGCACACGAGCACCATGGGGCTCGAGAACGCGTTCAACGTGACGCCTCCCGACAACGCGCGGATCATCCGGAACCTGATCGAGGGCGGGCAGTTCGTCCACTCCCACATCCTCTGGTTCTACCACCTGAACGCCCTCGATTACGTCGACGTCGTCTCCGCCCTCCAGGCGAGGCCGAAGGAGAAGTCCCTCCAGGACGTGCAGGCGAAGGTGAAAAAGTTCGTCGAGAGCGGGCAGCTCGGTCCGTTCGCCAACGGCTACTGGGGACACCCCGAATACAAGCTCCCCCCGGACCTCAACCTCCTCGCGGTTGCGCACTACCTCGAGGCCCTTGAGATGCAGAAGGAGGCGTCCATCATCGTCGCCCAGCTCGGCGGGAAGATGCCGATGCACATGAGCACGCCCCCCGGCGGGACGACCTTCATCCCCACCGTCGAGGTGGTGGACAACGTCATCTGGCGGCTGAAGCGGCTCCAGCACTGGGTCGACACCGTCTTCCTGCCCGACGTCCTCGCGATCGCGCCGTACTACATCAAGTACGCGGGGATCGGGAAGGGCGTCGGGAACTACCTCTCCTGGGGCGTCTTCGACGACCCCTCGTTCGACCCAAAGAAGCGGCTCCTTCCGCGCGGCGCGATCTTCGACGGCAAGCTCGCCGTGGCCGACGTCGACGGGAAGGAAGTGAAGGAGTACGTCGACCACTCCTGGTACACCGCCGAGTGCGGGAACCGGAGCCCGATGGATGGGAAGACGGAGCCGAAGTTCACGAAGATGGGGGACACGAAGTACACGTGGATCAAGGCCCCGCGGATCAAGGACCACCCGATGGAGGTGGGCGCCCTCTCGCGGGTGCTGATCGCCTACGTGTCGGGGAACGCCAAGGTCAAATCGATGGTGGACGGGACGCTTTCGGCGCTTGGCCAGGCCGGGCACCCCGAGGTGCTCCTGTCGGTCCTGGGCCGGATCGCCGCGCGGGTGCTCGAGACGAAGCTGGTGATCGACGGGATGCTCGACTGGACCGGGGAGCTCCTGGCGAACCTGAAGGCGGGGAAGACGAAGACGTACGCGCTGAACGACGTCCCCGAGAAAGGGCAGGGGATGGGGTTGTGGGAGGCCCCCCGCGGGGCGCTCGCCCACTACAACGTGATCGAGGGGAAGAAGCTGAAAAATTACCAGTGCGTGGTGCCCACCACGTGGAACGCCTCGCCGCGGGACCACAAGGGGGTCCGGGGGCCGATCGAGGAGGCGCTGGTCGGGACGCCGGTGCTGGATCCCGACAAGCCGCTGGAGGTTCTGCGCGTGGTCCACTCCTTCGACCCGTGCATCGCCTGCGCAGTGCACATCATCCACCCGGTCACCAACGAAGTGAAGGCGTTCCGGGTCGTCTGACCGCATCAGGGGGACGATGATGGCGGAAGAGCGGTACTACAAGCACGACGGGAACGAGCGGTTCACCCACTGGGCGCACACCGTCAACACGGTGCTCCTGGTCCTCTCGGGGCTCCAGATCCACTACCCCGGGTTTTCGGTCCTGGGGACGATGCAGACGGCACGGTTCCTCCACATCGTGTCCGGGTACCTATTCGTGGCCCTGGGCCTGTACCACACGTACATCTTCTTCGCCCTCGGCAAGTACAAGATCTCGATGCCGGGGCTCTTCGACTTTTCGGAGATCGCCCCGATCGTCAAATATTACCTCCACATGAGCCGGGAAAAGCCGGTGTACGAGAAGTACAACGTCCTCCAGAAGTTCGGCTACTTCCTGCTGTTCGCGGTGTCCGTCGTCCAGTCGTTCCTCGGGTTCGCCCTTTACTGGCCGGCGCAGTTCGCTTTCGTCTCCGCGGTGTTCGGCGACGCGGTGTACATGCGCATCTGGCACACCACGATCATGTGGCTGTTCCTCTCCTTCACGGCGCTGCACGTCTACCTCGTCGTGACGGAGGACTCCCGGCTCGTGAAGGCGATGGTCGACGGGTACTACTACCGGAAGACGCCGGGGGGGGCGGCGGAAGGATAGCCCCTTCGGAGCGGATCGATCCGCACGGGGGGTGACTTCCTGGCCGCGCGCCCGAAATCGGAGACGTTGAGCACCGGGTTGCCGGGCCTCGACCGGGTCTTCACGGGGATCCTCCCCGGCGACAACATCGTCTGGCAGGTGGACGTCGTCGAGGATTACCGTCCCTTCGTCGACCCGTTCATCCGCGACGCGATCGCCCGCGGGAAACGTCTCGTCTACTTCCGCTTCGCCCGCCACCCCGAGCTCGTCCCACCGGGGATCGGCGCGGAGATCCACACGCTCCACCCCGAAGTCGGCTTCGAGACGTTCACCGCACGGATCCACAAGGTGATCGAGGAGGCGGGGCGCGGCGCCTTCTACGTCTTCGACTGCCTCTCGGACCTCGCGGCCGACTGGTACAGCGACCTGATGCTGGGCAACTTCTTCATGGTCACCTGCCCGTACCTGTACGACCTCGATACGGTGACCTACTTCGCCCTTCTGCGCGACGGGCACTCGTTCGATGCCGTCTCCTCGATCCGCGGCACGACGCAACTGCTGGTCGACGTCTTCCGCCACGAGGACCGCCTCTACGTCCACCCGCTGAAGGTCGACCGGCGTTCCTCCCCGACGATGTATCTTCCCCACGTCCGCGACGGGAAGGCGTTCCGCCCCCTCACGGAGAGCGCGATCCTCTCCGAGGTGCTGGAGGACCTCTCGAAGCGGCGGGTGGACGCCGCCTCGCGCACGCTCGACATCTGGGACCGGAAGCTCCTCCAGGCGCGGGAAGTGATCGACGAGGTCCGGCTTGGCGTGCGCCCCGGGGAGGAGGCGCCGGAGATCTTCGGCCGTCTCCTCCGGATGATCATCACCCGGGACGAGCGGCTGGCGGACCTCGCTTCCCGGTGGTTCGACCTCGACGACCTGCTCGCGCTCCGGAAGCGGATGATCGGCACGGGACTGATCGGCGGGAAGTCGGTCGGGATGCTTCTCGCGCGCGCGATCCTCTGCAAGACGGACCCCCGCTGGAAGGACCGGCTGGAGACGCACGACTCGTTCTACATCGGCTCCGACGTCTTCTACACGTTCCTCGTCCGCAACGGATGCTGGCGCGCGCGGCGGGACCAGCGCAACATCGACACCTTCATGGACGGGGCGGACGTGGCTAGGGAGCGGATCCTGTCGGGCACCTTCCCGGGCTTCCTGCAGGAGCAGTTCGTGGCGATGCTCGAATATTTCGGCCAGTCCCCGATCATCGTCCGGTCGAGTTCGCTCCTCGAGGACGGTTTCGGAAACGCTTTCACGGGGAAGTACGAAAGCGTCTTCTGCCCGAACCAGGGGTCGCCGCAGGAGCGCCTCGACGCGTTCCTTTCGGCGGTCCGCACCGTGTACGCCAGCACGATGAGCCCCGAGGCGCTTCTGTACCGGGCGCACCGGGGGCTGATCGACCGGGACGAGCAGATGGCGATCCTCGTCCAGCGCGTGTCGGGGGCGGTCCACGGGCACCTGTTCTACCCGCAGGTGGCGGGGGTGGGCCTGTCGTACAACCCGTACGTCTGGAGCAAGCAGATCGACCCCGAGGCCGGAGTGTTGCGCCTGGTCTTCGGGCTGGGGACCCGGGCGGTCGACCGGTCCGACGACGACTACACCCGCCTGGTGGCGCTGAACGCGCCGCAGCGCCGCCCCGACGCCGAACGATCCGGCTCCCCCGCCTTTTCACAGCGCCGGGTGGACCTCCTCGATCTGCGGACGAACCGGTTCGCGTCCGAGAGGATCGACGATGTGGCGCGTGCCTCCCCCGACCTGCCGATCGACCTCTACGCCGTGCGCCGGAGCGACCAGCCGCGCGTCGATGGAGCGCCTCCCCGGTCCTCCGACGAAGGGTGGGTCCTCACGTTCGGGAAACTCCTGTCGGAGTCGCCGTTCGTGCCGTACATGCGGGAGATGCTGGGGATCCTCCGGGACGCCTACGAATACCCGGTGGACACCGAGTTCACGGCGAACTTCCTTCCGGACGGGCGGTGCCTCGTCAATCTCGTGCAGTGCCGGCCGCTGCAGGTGAAGGAGGGGGGAAACATCGTCGACCCGCCGAAGCGGATCCCCCGGAGCGCCCTCCTGCTCGAGTCGCGCGGGCCGGTCATCGGGCAAAGTTCCCTCTCCCGCCCCGACCGCGTGATCTTCGTCGACCCCTCGGCCTACTCGGCGCTCCCCCTGAGGGACCGCCCTTCCGTCGGTCGTCTTATTGGGCGGATCGTCCATCTTCCCGCGGAAGCGGGGGGCCGGAACACCCTGCTGATGGGCCCCGGCCGCTGGGGGACGAGCACGCCGTCCCTCGGGGTGCCGGTCTCCTTCGCCGAGATCGACCAGGTGTCGGCGATCTGCGAGATCATCGGGGTGGGGATGCCCGTGGTTCCCGACGTGTCGCTCGGGACCCACTTTTTCAACGACCTGGTCGAGGCGAACATGCTGTACCTGGCGGTCCACCCGACGCGGCGCGGGGATTCCCTGAACCTGAAGTTCCTCGCGGGCGCCCCGAACCGCCTTGCCGAACTTCTCCCTGAGGACGCGGAGTGGGCGGGGGTCGTGCGCGTCATCGATTTCCCCGCTGCGGGTGGCGGGAGGCGCCTGTACCTGAACGCCAATTCGTTCCGCCAGCGGGTCGTCTGCTACTTGGCCCCCCCCGGGAAGGAATCGTAAGGTTCTCCCGCCCGCGGGAGGTAGCGGGTCGCCCGGCCGGATCCGAGCCGCCGGAGCCCCCCGAGGGATACCAGGCGGTTGAGCGTCTGTTTCGCCGTTTCGCGAGGGAGGCCGAGCAGCGCCGCCACCCGGCGGTTCGTCACTTCCCCCTCCTTCGCCGCGAGGTCCATCACGGCGGCCTGGTTCGCCGTCAGCCCTTCCTCGACGGGGAACCGCGCGAGGAGCTCGTTCGCCCCGCGCCGCTGCGTCTCTTCCAGCGCGTCGAGAAAGGCGAACAGCCACGGTGAAATGTCGGGGCGCGGCAGGTTCCGGCTCGCCTGGCTACGGCGGAGCGCGAGGTAATACTCGTCCCTGCGGCCATGGATCGCCGCGTCGAGGGAGCCGTACGGCAGGTACGCGTGCCCACACCGGAGGAGCAGAAGGTTCGTGAGAAGGCGGCTCACCCGGCCGTTTCCGTCGGCGAAGGGCCGGATGGCGAGAAACTCCAGGAGGTACCCCGCGACCACGAGCAGGGGGTGGAACTCCCGGCCCTCCAGCCTCGAGGGGAGCCACCCCGAGAGGGTCTCCATCTGCGCGGGGATCAGGAGGGGGCCGGGGGAGCGGAGCGCGACCGGCTCCGAGAGGAAATCCCGCTCGCCCCGCGCGCGAAGTCCGGCCGACTTGTACCTGCCCGCCCGTGTCCTTTCTCCGGGGAGATGCCGGAACAGGGCCGCGTGCAGGGCGAGGAGACGATCCTCCGTCGGCGGCATCGAGGCGTGACCGTCGAAGACGGCCCGAAGCGCGTCGGAGTATCCGGAAGCGGCCCCGGGCCGTATCTCCCTCGCGATCCGGCAGGAGGCCGCCGCGGACCGGGTTGCGACGGACTCCCGGACGCGCCGGAGGGCGGGGCCCCGCGGCTTCGGGGCGCTTTCCCACCGTCCGCGGAACGCCTCGATCGCCGACAGGCGCAGGAGCAGGCCGTGAAGCGCTCCCGCCGGGATCCCGCGCAACCGGTCGTCGAACCGGTCCCTCAAAGACGATTTCCTGTATCAGGCCTCATATGCCCGATTATACCCGATTATGCCGACTTCGCTTGACCCATACGCCGGGGCGGCTACATTGGAGGACGCGGCGGCAACCCCGGCGCAATCTGTCCACGAGGCGAGGAGGGGAAGAACGATGGCGATGGTCGAACGTGTTGAAGCGATCTATCAGGATGTGGTGAAGCGGAACCCGGGCGAGGCCGAGTTCCATCAGGCGGTCAAGGAGGTTCTCGAGTGCCTCGGGCCGGTGCTGGTGAAGTACCCGGACTTCACCGAGGCGAAAATCATCGAGCGGATCTGCGAGCCCGAACGGCAGACGATCTTCCGGGTGCCCTGGCAGGACGACAGCGGGGAGGTGCAGATCAACCGCGGCTTCCGGGTGCAGTTCAACAGCGCCCTCGGGCCGTACAAGGGTGGGCTGCGGTTCCACCCCTCGGTCTATCTCGGGATCATCAAGTTCCTCGGGTTCGAGCAGATCTTCAAGAACTCCCTCACGGGGCTGCCGATCGGCGGCGCCAAGGGCGGATCCGACTTCGATCCGAAGGGGAAGTCGGACCACGAGGTGATGCGGTTCTGCCAGAGCTTCATGACGGAGCTGTGGCGGATCATCGGCGAGCACACGGATGTCCCCGCGGGCGACATCGGGGTGGGCGGCCGCGAGATCGGGTACCTGTTCGGGCAGTACAAGCGCCTCACGAACAAGTTCGAGGCGGGGGTGCTCACGGGGAAGGGTCTGGTGTGGGGCGGAAGCCAGGTGCGCACCGAGGCGACCGGCTACGGCTGCACCTACTTCGTCGAGGAGATGCTCAAGGGGAAGAAGAACGGGTTCAAGGGGAAGAAGGTGGTCGTGTCGGGATCGGGCAACGTGGCGATCTACACGCTGGAGAAGGTCCACCAGCTCGGCGGCAAGGTGATCGCGATGAGCGACAGCAACGGCGTCATCATCGACGAGAGAGGGCTCCACATCGAAACGATCCAGATGCTGAAAGAAGTGGAGCGGCGCCGGATCAAGGACTATTGCGACTACCACAAGCACGCCAAGTACGTCCACGGCGGAAACATCTGGGACGTGCCGTGCGACGTCGCGATGCCTTCCGCGACCCAGAACGAGATCACCGGAAAGGACGCGAGGAAGCTGGTGAAGAACGGCTGCATCGCCGTCGGGGAGGGGGCGAACATGCCGACGACGCCGGACGGCGTGCAGGTGTTCCTCGCCGGGGGCGTCCTCTTCGGACCCGGCAAGGCGGCCAACGCGGGCGGCGTGGCGACCTCGGCGCTCGAGATGCAGCAGAACGCCCAGCGCGCCTCGTGGGGATTCGAGGAGACCGACGAGAAGCTCCACCAGATCATGCGCAACGTCTACGAGACGTGCTCCGAGGCGGCCGACGAGTTCGGCTCCCCGGGGAACTTCGTGGTGGGCGCCAACATCGCCGGGTTCATCAAGGTGGCCCGGGCGATGATCGCCCACGGACTGGTGTAGCCGGGCGGATCGGACGCGGCATCATTTCCCGGCGGGGGGGCTTCGGCCTCCCCGCCGGTTCCTTCCGGGATTACCTCCCGCCCATCATCTCTTCCATG